>Ga0209393_1000258_pt1 | contig 27185 bp, 28 predicted proteins | sample SSWtaG_2_FD_184117 | JGI IMG/M metagenome (GOLD analysis project Ga0209393, IMG submission 184117) | Hot spring microbial communities from Sandy's Spring West, USA to study Microbial Dark Matter (Phase II) - SSWsed_130316 (SPAdes)... | ecosystem: Environmental > Aquatic > Thermal springs > Hot...
CTACTTCCGCCACCGCCCAGAGGGGGTGGAGAGACGAAGCAAGAGCCAGCGCACGGCCGCCCCCTCTGCCCTCCTCTGGGCTCTGGGCCTCTCCACCCACGCCACAGCTATCCTCCTCCAGAGGCTGGAGGTGAAGCCCTCGGCCATGACCGTCTGGCGCCACGTCCTCCTGCTGCTCTGGGAGGTGAAGGAGGAGCTGGGAAGGAGGCGGGTGCGCTGCCTGGAGTGAGACGGCTTCTGGACGCGGCCCAGGGGCCAGGGGAGGGGCTGGTGATGGCGGTGACGATGGAGGAGGGGCTGCCCCTGGCCATCCTGCCGGTGGACGAAAGGGACGCCAAGGCCTTCAGGCGCGTTATGTGAATTGACAGGTGGGGGCCTGCCGCAGCAGTAAAGGGGCTGGACAAAACCCAAGCTGCGGAGGCCCCCAGCCATGGTGCCACTTGCCGACCTGTTCGTCCATGTCTACATGCTGGTGGATGATGCCATCAAGGAGGGGGAGGTCAGCATCCCCAGGCGTCCTGGCCCCAGGCCCCCTTGCAGCGACGCCGAGGTGCTGACCATCGCCCTGGTGCGCCACCTGCTGGGCCGCCCCAGCGAGAAGGCCTTCCTGGAGGAGGTGAGGCGGGAGTGGCGCCACTACTTCCCCAGGCTGCCCAGCCAGGGCCAGCTGGGCCGGCGGGTGCGCTGGCTGTGGGGCGCCTTCGAGGAGCTGCGGGTCTACCTGGCAGATAGGCTGCCCGAGGACCCCTGGCAGCAGGTGGACACCACCGCCCTTCCTGGCAAGCACCCCAGCCGGGTGCGGGGCCCAGACGGCTGGCAAGGGCCAGGAGACCTGGTGGCCAGCTTCGGCTGGGACGCCGCCCATAGCGAGTGGACGTGCGGCTTCCGCCTGGCCCTGCGCACCGAGCTGGGGAGCAGGCTGGTGAGAGGCTGGGCCGTCGGGGGCCGCCGTGGGCGAAAGGCAGGTGGCAGATGTGCTCCTGGAGGGGACAGGGGCCCAGGCCCTCCTGCTGGACAGGGGCTTCCAGGGCAAGGCCTGGCAGGAGGCCCAGCAGAAGGCAGGGAGGAGGGTGGCGCTTATGCCGGGGGAGGAGGAGCGGCGCCGCCTGCCCAGGCGCCTGCTGTGGCCCATAGCCAAGCTGAGAGGCCGCATCGAGACGACGGTGGCGCAGCTCACGGGGCAGCTGGGCCTCGCTCGCCATAAGGCCAGGAGCTTCTGGGAGCTCCTGGCCCGCACCGCTGCTACCATCCTCGCCCACACCATCATCATCCTTCGCCTGGTCTAATTCGCATAACGCGCCTAAGGCCACGGCCAGGGGCAGGCCCGGCGGCGCCACCAGGGCGTGCACCTTGCTCCCCTTGTGCCTGTGGAAGCCGTCCACTCCTACTCCCTCCCCCCTTTCCTGGCCTCGATGGTGGTGGCATCTATGGCCACCGCCCCCAGCCTTAGCCGCCCTGCCTGGTAGCCCAGCTCCAGGAGCCGCCGCCAGGCCGTCTTATGGGAGCCGTTACTGCCTGGGCATGTCCATCCAGCGGCAGCCCGTGGTCAGGACGTAGAGGATGCCGTTAAGGGTCCTCCGGTCATCGGCCCTGGGGCGGCCGGTGCGGGCTCTCTGAGGAAGCAGGGGACAGGGCGGGTTGCCACTGCTCGTCCCTCAGCTCCCTGGACTCCATGCTCCCTCCCCCTTGTTCCAGGGGAGAGTCTACCCCTAACCGCGTTTCGAGACCAGTTCCGAGATAAAAGACGCTCTCTACCCCCAAAGCACCAGGCCGCCCCGCGTCATGGCCATCAGGGTGGGCTTCAGGGCACCATACTCGGCCTCGCTATATACGTGGGGCTCCAGGCGGGGCAGGGCCAGGAGACGCTTCACCAGGGCAAAGGCATCGGGCCGCTGGGGCCCGCGGTAGACCACCAGCAGGTCGATATCGCTCGCCACGGTATAGTTGCCATGGGCGTAGGAGCCGAAGAGGACCACGAGGGCCAGGTCCAGGTGCTGAGCCAGCAAGGGAAGCCGCTCTCGCAGCCTGGCCACCGCTTCGTTGCGGTCAAGCTTCGGAAAGAAGATGCGAACAGAACTCATAGATGGCCTCCGCGTGATGGACAAGCCTCGCCGCCTCGTCCCGGGTGTAGCGACGCCGGGGCGAGCCCGACGGATGGGCATTGGGGTAGCGCGCCGGTATGTAGGCCTTGTCCAGCTCCAGGGCCGCATCCTGCAGCTCCGGGGGCACCGGGCGATGCTCAGCAAGCTCCGCCAGCAGGTCGGCCACCGAGTGGCCCCACGCCTCGGCCCCCAGGCGCTGAAAGACGGCTTTCACCGCCTTTTCTGCCGCCTGCTGGGCCGAGAAGGCTGCCCAGTCGTAGAAGCCCCGCTCCAGGTCGCTTTGGGCATGCAGCAGATCGCCCTCGGCCTGGTCCAGCCAGTCGCGGCTCCTGTCCACGAGCTATATTATAGCTGGCAGCCGGCGCCGGGACGCGTGTGGACCTCCAGCACGGCGGGCGGTCGGGCCCAGGGGCAAAGCTGCCCCCGCCTGCCCGGGCTGCCGACCGCGGTGCACGGGCCCCCGGTGGTCCCAGCCCCCTCGCCCACCTGGCTGGTGCTGGTGACGGACGACCTGGGGAGCTACCTGCTCCTGGCCCGGGAGCTGGGGCTTTAGTCTCCAGGTGTGCAGCTTCCACCTGCTGCCTTGAGCAGGCAGGGACCTGAGGGAGGAGTGGGCCCCCATGCTCGTGCAGGTGAGGGGCATCCTCAGGGAGAGGCACGAGGGTGGGGGGACGAGGCCCTTGGGGCTGTGGCAGGGGCTAGTCAGGGACCGCCCCGAGCCCCATAGCCCCCTGGGCAGGCTCAGGGGGCTGCTCCTACGTCTCTCGGAAGGTTGGGCGGTAGTGGTTCCCCTCAGAACCCGGCTTTAGCCATGGGGAGGGGCAGCATGAACCATTGCCATGTACTCAAGTTACGTCCAGCCAAAAGTGCAGCTGACGATAGGCGATCCACCGATCGGGTGCGCTGTTCACTTCTGACCCAGCCACGGTAAGGTCCTGGGGGCTCACGTAGAGAACAAGTTCAACCAGCTTGCGGCCTGGCGACGAAGGCAATACATGAATGGTGTCTTCCCACACTTGCCCGTGCTCTATCATGAAGGGACCGATCTGCTGTACTGACTTGCCATCAACTTTGACATCGAGGAAGTACAGGCGTGGCTCGTGCTCCCTATTGGAGACGCCGACTCGCACTGAAAAAGGGTGCCCAAGCGGGACGCTCGAAGCGAAGACAGTCTGCCCGGAACTAGGCTCGATAGCGTAGAACTCAGTGAAACCGGGAGGGCTTGGTCCATCCGCTACGTTTACCCAGGCAAGAGCTATCCCTACTGCTGCCAATGGTAGTAACAGGCCTACCGCCAGCACTCGTAGCGGTGGTATATCATGTCGCCAGCGATCCCTCATTGAAATTGAGGCACCAAGGAAGGCTCTGCTGGAGTGGCTGACTTGGGGCCGTTTGTGAGTGATAGTGACCTGGGCGGCGTGAACCAGTCCCAGAACAGCGCATACGACAGCCACCGCAACGGGAGTCCAAGGGCGGCCGACCTCATCGGTCAGCCACGCCACTAGCAGTAGCATGGGCACCAGTACAGCGAGCGAGAGAACGGGAGCTAGAGCGATTCGCTCGGCAAGAGATATCCTCTTGCTGCTGGGATCAAGCGAGAGTAAAACCAGGAAGCCAGGGCAGAAAAAGAATGCCACCAGCAGGAGTGGTAAGGCGACGATGGCAGGCAGCTGGACTAACAGAACGAGGCTGCCCGCCACCCCGATGACTGCTACCGAGAGTGAGCCGATACGAGCCATTGTCAAGGCCACCATCCATCACCGGCTTCCGATGGCCTGCTTGACCACCGCGGCGGTGAGCTTTACGGTTCGCTCAATGTCCTCCAGCGTGTTTGGAGGAGTAGTGCCATATAATGCTGAGCGCACCATGCTCCGCATGATCCACAGATGTCCCGGAGTCCATGTTCCCATCAGCAATCGCCCGACCACTTTTGGTACGGTACTCAGGCGGTCAGAGGTCTGGGCCAGGAGCGCACGTAGTCTGTCGAACTTTGTGGGGCCACCGGGGCGTGGTTGCACGTAATGCTGCTCTACGAAGCCTTCCAGTAAGTATACCCGGCACTGGCCTCGGGTTCCCACAAGATCGACAAGGATGCTCTCATTAGCGCCTGCAAACGTAATGTGCAGCGAGGCAGTCGTCGAGCTGCTCTCGAAATAAGCAGTGAGGGTATCATAGGGTGACCACTCATAAGGGACGAGCTTCGACAGGCGAGCAGCCTGGACTGTGACCGAGGGGATCAGGTAGGCTAAGAGGTAGCAGGCGTGCGGGAGCGTTTCCTCCACTCGGCCTCCCCTGAGGGCATGTACCCAGTGGTCCCTTCTAGACAGCATCGCTTCGTGATGTGAATTGATTATCGCTATATTGACGTGCACTAGGTCACCCATGAGCCCCTGACGCCATCGTTCCAGCGCCTGCTGCATAGGCGGCTCATACAACCAATTGTGCATAGCGCATACAAGGAGTCCGGGCCGAAGTGCTGCGCGCAGCATTTCCAGATGCTGGGGATCGGAGACGACAGGCTTTTCCACCAAAACGTGGGCACCAGCTGCCAGTGCCTCCAGCATCAGTGGTAGATGTGTCTCGGGAGGCGTAACGATGTCAACTATGCATGGGCGAGGCGTGTGTGCTAACGCCTCCTCCAAAGAAGAGTGGGCCTCTGCTCCTAACGATCGTCCCGCTGACCGGGCCCGGCCTATGTCAACGTCTACCACGGCCGTGACCTTGCCCCCAGCGCGGGACCACCAGCGAGCGTGGCCGATGCCCTGAGGCCCGGCACCTACTAGCACGACAGGCATTATCAACTTAGACATCCATACTCCCGAGCGACGACCAGGAGTCGTTTTGCCATCGCTTGCGGGGTCAGGTTTCGCACCCGCTCCTTGCCCGCCTCCGCCAATCTTCGTTGCAGGTCAGGGTCGTCTAGGAGAGACTCGATAGCGTCGGCGACGGCAGGAGGGGAGAGGAAGTCGTCTACCAGTATGCCTGCCTCCCCTACTGCCTCTGGGATACCCATGGCCCGCGCGCCAATAACAGGGACACCCCGTGCTTGCGCCTCTAAGAACACCAGTCCCAGTCCCTCGACTCTGCTTCCAGGCCTTGACATGAGAACGAAAGCCGCAGCTCGGGCGTAGGCCTCTTCAAGCACGTCGTCCTCTACATTGCCCCAGAACTGCACTTGCGCGCCCAGTCGCAGGTCCTTCGCTAGCTGCTGGAGCCTGGCCCGATCAGGACCATCCCCGATGACAATATATGACAGCTCTTTCCCTCTCTTGGCCAGGATAGCTAAGGCCTCCAATACCACGTCAACCCCCTTCTCGGGTATAAGTCGGCACACCGAGAGAAGCGTAGACGGATCTCGGTTCACGGCATCGGCGCGCTGCGTCGTAAGCTGTACAGCTCCACCAAGCACCGTTACTGGCACCGGGGCAGCCACTATGTCTCTGAACAGACCAGCAGTGAAGAGGGAGTTGGCACAGGCGAAACAAGCCCCTAAGTAGGCAGGCCGTAAAAGAAGCCGCCTTAGCTGCCATCGTAGCCCCCTGTACCTCCACAGCAGGACTTCCGTGCCGTGCAATATGAGGCCGAAGTGGCGCAAGGGGCGGCGTTGGAAAAGCATCAGGCGGTGCGTGAGGGCAAATGTAGCGGTCGCCAGGTCGTCGCCGAGCACTACGAGAAGCGGCCGGGTAGTCATGAGTGCTGCTATCAGTCCTAGCACCGCGGCTGGAGCCCACCATCGGCCGGGCGACAGCTTCCATTCGAGGCGAGTGATGGAAGCACCCTCCAGTTTGCAGGCAAAGGGAGACAACACTGCCACCTTCAGCCCAACAGAGGCTAGCCCCTGCGCTAGGAGGTGGAGGTAGCGACCGATGCCTCCTCGATAGGGCCAATATTCCCAACTAACTATAAGCACATCATGTTCGCCGTTCCTTCGCATCCTGAACACCTACCGCCTATTGCATTTTAGCACTTACTCGCTCTCGCCCTCTCCAGGCTCATCGAAAGGAGGGCCTCACTCGCTTGTCCTGAGCCTCCCCGCTTGTCACATCCCCCTGCGTGAGGTTGTCTTCGCGAGGGCGGCGGGCTACCAGAGCAAATTCATATGATTGCCCAATTGGTACAAGTGCGTATTCAAGCGGCAGAAGCAACAGCTTTATGGCGAGAGCCCAGGGGTGTCGGAAGGTGATACGGCGATGGTACGACAGCAAGCAGCCCCGGAGAGGTTTCCAGGGAACTATGAGACCGAGGCTCGCTATGAGCTCGCCTTGAGCCGGGCCAAACAAGACCCGGTCCACGGTAAAGCCGGCCCGCGTAACTACCCAGGACAAGGCATCAGGGGTGAAGTGGTACAGATGATACGGAAGCCACGCGCCTCTCCAGTGCGCTCGGAAGATGTGCCTGCCCCACCAGGCGGCATTAGGGACTGCGGCTACCAACCATCCTCCAGGTTTGATGACCCGTCGTATCTCCTCCAATGCTTCCCAAAGACGTGGTAGGTGCTCCAGCACGTGCCAGGCGAAGACACAATCGAAGTAGCCGTCTGGGAACCTCTGCTCTGCCAAGGAACCTACCCGAAGGTCCAGGCCGTATAGACGTCGGCCCTGGTTCACGTCCTCCGCCGACACATCGACCCCTATGAGCTCCCAGGGTTTCCCTCTCAGCGAGGCCAGGAAGCCGCCGCTCCCGCACCCCAAGTCCAGGACACGTGAACCGGGCGGCAGAGGTGGAACCCAACGCAAGGGGCCGAAAGCGACCCTGGCGAGCAATCTCCTGATAGGGTGACGTGTCTGCGGCACTGGCTCTGCGTCGTGCCAGGGCAGGCCAGGCATCGAGTACGCCCTGGCCAACTCACCCTCGCCTGGTTGAGGCCATGTATACATGACTGGGCAGTCTCGGCATCGCCTGATCTGGAATGGACCCGGAAAGTGGCCGATGACTTCATCCCGCCCCGTGAGGACGAGCTGCGAATTGACGCTACCGCACAGTGGACACTGGGGCGCCACCCTGCTCACCTCCCCCTTCGTGCAAGCATCCTGACATCGCCATTATCGTAGACAAGGTTGAAGCGAAAGTTGCGGCGAAGCTCCTCCCACAGCTCGTCTCCAATGGGGAAGAATCTGTAACCTTCCTGAGATGTCCAGGAGAAATAGGCTAGTCGTCGCATCTCGTCGCGCAGAACGGCACCCTCCCAGTGGCCAACGTTACCGCCGCTTCTAAAGAAAGCCGCGTCCAGAACTACCGGTCGCTGGTACAGGCCGCCCATGACTTCTAGAGTTGACGCGTCACCTGCAAGGCGCCAACCGGCGGGGATGTGAGATTGCTGCCAGTGAGCGGCCGAATACAGCTGAGCAGTCTTGCCCCATCTAGGCATCCCCCAGGCGTATTGAGGCACACGGTCAGAGCGGTACAGCTCGGAAGGAAATTCTGCCATGAAAGTCGCCATCAGTAAGGCCACGCAGGCCACTGCAGCCAGTCTAGGGATAAAAGAATGACGATGTAGTCCCGACAGTTCGTCGGCGAAAGAGCCGGCGAGGCCCCAGAGCCCGAAGGAGGCGAGTCTGGCCGGGTTGAGGGCACCTGCCAACGCTCCCACATAATGGGAGAGAAACATCCATCCGGAGATAGCTAGGCTCAACGTGGCTATCAGAGCAGCCTCGGCGCCAGCCCTTCGGCCAGGGACGCGCCGCAGCCACCAAACCATGGCTACCGTGCCCATCACCGCTCCTATCGCCTGCTTCCCATAGGTGCTAAACAGCCGGAGGGCATCCTCCGTGCGCGGTATCGATGTATAAGGAGACCACAGATTCCACGTCACAACTGACAGGATACCTTCGCCTATTCGGCCCAGCGACTCGAGTACAGTCCGCCGCACCGGCTCTGGCCCTATCAAGGTCCATGCCATCCAGATGAGAGATGCAACCAACGAGACGACAACATAGGGAAGACTACCCTTGATGTTACGGTTCGTCCACCACTGCAGTAGCGCAAGTAGGGGCCAGAGCAGCAATGTCAAAAGCGATGTTAAGTGATGGGCCAACACGACGGCTAACGTGAGCAGGACGGCAGCTCTCCACTCTCTACTCGCCATGAGGAATACGGTCGCCAGGAACAAGGGAAAGGCGGCCGTCTCCCTGATGAACTGGCTATGTACCGTGACGGCCCACGGCACCTGCGTCACGAGGAGTGTACCCAGAAGCGCCGGCCCCTGGCGCCCTAGGCCCTGCCTCAGCGCCATAAACATGATCAGGGGTGTGGAAGCCGTCAGTGCTACGGGCAGGTACCTGGCAGCCTCCAATAGGTCTATCCCTCCTAGGCGGCTCACGGCCGCTGCGATAACGTGCAGGCCAGGCCAGTGGCTGTAGGCGACAGTTCTAGGCAGAAGGCCAGCAGTAGGAACCGGATACCCGTTCTCTCTCACAAGGTGGGCCACCGAGTAATCGAAGTGAGCATCGAACCCTGATAAGCCGTACGGTGCTGCGCCCACTACCAAGAGTGACAGGACCACTTGGAGGGCACATACTTGCGCGACCGTGGCCCCTAAGGGGCCGCTTTGCCACCAGATGATGCTTTGCCCAAGGACCGCTAAATCAATAGCGGCGATAGAGGCCCAAAACGCCGGCACAGGCAGGCCCTCCCCTCCCTTGAGGAACAGCGAGTGGGCGAGGAGAACCGCCACTGCTGCCTGTCCCGTGAGCCACAGGAACCATCCCCACTTATTGTCACCGACTCTCACGCTTCGGCCGGGCCCCACCCTGCGTGACGTGTCAGCTCCCGTCCATGGGCGCACGAAAGATGGAGCCGGTCTCAGAATGCCCGGCCTTGGCATCGATAGCTTGATGAACCTCAGCATGGCGTAGGAGCAGGGCCAGGAGGAGCTACCGTCTACGTCATACCCTCGCCGATTCGATTTGGAACCTGGCATTGCTAGGTGCATCAAGGGACACGATGACGGATGCACTTATCATCTCTGTCGTAGCTCCTACCGCTCATGCATTGTGTTCCCCCATTGGCCTTAGCCGCAACCAGCATGAAACCAGGAGCCGCACATCCCACATCAAGTGCCAGGCCATGCTCGCGGCGAGCCTGGAATAAGATGGCGCACCCAGCGGCGAGCCAGCGTTCTGGGGAGATGCGAGGTCGCCCCTCGGCCCTGCTCCGCATCATCGCGAAGAGTGGTGTAAGACCTGCCGCCGTGAGCGAACCGAGTCGCTTATTCGTTCCTATCGTGCCGCCCATCGCGCTGTCCCTCAGAGAGGGTGATCTCCGCGCCGTGGCTGCACGGTTGTAGACATCGTAGCATGTTCCTCCAGCACCGTATGGTAAAGGCCGATGATGGCCTCTACGGCACCCTCAGGCGAGAACAGGCGCATCGCCCGATGTCTACCCAGGAGGGCCATGCGCGCTCTCAGTTCGTCATCGGACATCAGCGCCTGCAGTTGTCGCTGCCACACCACCCCGTCTCCGGGTGGTGCGAGGAGGCCTGCATCCCCAATGACCTCGGGCAAGGCCCCCACAGCGGAGGCCACCACAGGACAGCCAGCCCTCATGGCTTCCTGAGCGACGAGCGGGCTGGGTTCAGGCCACGTGCTCGGTATAACGCCCATAAACGCTTGCTGCCATGCAGCCACCACAGCAGCATGGGGGACGTTATGGAAGATATGGACTTGCGGTCCTCCCAGTCGCCGCATTTGCTGGACGAGCGACAGCGGGCCAGTTACGAATGCTACCAACGGCATGCCTTGGGGCATTCTGCGCCAAATTTCTAGCAGAAAAGGAAGGCCCTTGTGGATGGACGCACTGCCGACGAACAATGCGAACCGCTCAGGCAGAGGTGGTGGCGGGGACACTTGGTCGCGCTCTTCTACCGCCCAGTTATAGATGACCTGGATTCGTCCTCTTGTCTCGGGCAGATGCCTCTCATGCACCTCTCTCACATAGTTGCTCACAGCAATGAACCGGTCCGGCTGCCGCCCTCTCCTGAGGCGCGCCATACCAGCACCTGCGACCAGTGCGAACCCTCTTATAGATGCCTTCACGATAGATCCTTTCGGGCTGAGCCGTGACTCGGCCAGGTAGCAGGGCAGACAGCTTGCAGTCATGGGAGTGCTGCAGACGACCCGCTCAGGTGTCCGCCAGAGCGTCGCCTTGGGGCAGATGAGACCATAGTCATGCAGCGTGTGGACCCAGCGGACAGAGCGCCCCCTCAGGGCTAGACCGACGGAATGGAAAGCGTTGCCGTGGCTGTGGACCACATGGGGATTATACTGGTCGACAAGGTCCGCCAGCTCCCGTGCGAAGCGGAGGTCTGGCCATGGGGGGTGAAGGGGCTGGCCACCCCGGTAGGCATAGCCCATTCGCGCGAAGCCGGTCGGGGCTCGATATATCTCTCCTCCCATCTTGGCTGCCTTGCCTGGCGCCACTATCAGGATCTCGAGGCCCCGCTCTTTCAAAGCCCTTGCTAGCCCAAGAGCGTGAATCTCAAGCCCACCGGTGACCGCGCCTGGGTCCGATGGGAGGACGTGGAGGATCTTCAGCACGCTCACTCCCCTCTTGTCAGCAGTCCCTCATAGAGTTCAAGGTGCATCTCGGCCACTCTACGCCATGAGCGCTCCTCGGCGGCCTCTCGGGCACGTTTGGCTAAGTTGTCAAGACAGTCGGCGTCCGTAAGTACCTCCATTAGGGCATCGGCGAGCGCCACCGGATCCCGTGGCGGCACTACCTTGCCAACACCGCGTTCTCTGACGAAAGGCGCCACCCCCGCAGCCGCGCTCACCACTACCGGCCGGCCGCACGCCATGGCCTCGAGGGCCACTAGACCGAACCCCTCGACGGAGGGGTCCGTGCTAGGCAAGACGAAAACGCTCAGAGCGTTGTAGAAATCCACGAGGTTCTCCTCGGGCACGTATCCAAGGAAGCGGGTGCACTCTTCGATACCCAGCTCTCTAGACCTGGCCTCAAATATGGGCCGGAGCTGGCCCTCTCCCCCGATGTACAGCCTAAAGGATAAGCCCCGTCGACGCAATATGGCCGCTGCCTCGAGTAAGACATCGACGCCTTTGTAGCGGTGCGTCGAGCGCAGAAGACCGAGAAATCCGATTACGGGCGTCTTAGGTAACGGTTGCTGTGGTCGCAGTCTATCGCTGTTGACGCCTAGCGGGATGAGAACTTGCTTGTCGCCACAGCGCGCCTGGCGAAGGACTGGGGATCTCAAAGCCCTCTCTGGAGTGGTGACGATGACTCGGTCAGCGAGCCGCAGGCTCATTGGCAAGATGCCAAAAGAGTACACTTGTGTGAACGGGCCCAGGATGCCCTCCTTCTTACCGGGGTCATTGTGGTATGTGACGACTGTTGGAATACGCCGCAATTTCCCTGCGAGCACAGCCCACTCCGTCCACCAGGGATACGGGAAGTGGGCATGGAAGACGGTGAGCCTCTTGGTAAGAAGCGCCGCAGGTAGCCCGAGCGAGATATACGTCTGGGAGATGCGCAGCTCATGACCTAGAAAGGTCACAGGGACTCCACTCACGCTTCCCTGCGTGGTGGGGCCGCGCGTTCCTGAAATCACGGAAGCATCTATCCCCATGGCTCGTAATTCACGGCACAACTCGAGTACTGACCGCTGCACTCCCCCCACCTCAGGGAAAAAATCGTTGACTATGTGCAGGACTCTCATGTGTACCCTGGCTCCAGGCCCTGAGCACATTGGATACAATGGAGGTACTGACTGGAGGCCAAAGCGAGCCAGCCCCCCTTAACCTTGTGGAAAAAGCCTTGTCCGACCTCACCAGTAGTGACAGATGTAGACCCGTCTAGAGAGACCAACGCCACCTGCGACGATAGAGGTAGCCCGTCGTTGCGGGTGGCGAAGGTCCCGTCCCCACACAGAGGGACCGGCTCGAGGGGTCGAGGTCCTTGGCAGCACCATGCGTATGGACCGATATGCCCACGAACCAAAAGGATACCCCCGCCATCCATGCTCTCCATAGGCGGTGACGCCGGCCCGCTCGAACAGGGCTCTCGACTCTGTAAGTGACGCTCGTGCATCACTGGTCGTTATCACATACGATTGTGCAATTAGGATTGTGCAATAGGAGGTTATACATGCCTGAATTGACAGGCAGCCCTTCAGCGATCGAGACAGCGCTGAGGCCGCGCTCGATGATATGAGCATGCTTGAACCCTATGGACTCTAACGCTGTAATGAAATCGCCGATCGTATAACCCACTTGTCGCAAGGTACTGGGGTTATACTCAGCTATCAGTGCAAGCGAAGGATTGCGCCTGACCGGTTCCCTCATCCCCTCGAACACAGCAGGCTCTGCACCCTCTACATCCACTTTCACGAGGTCGATACGAGGCCAGGAACGTTGGCAAAAGAGCTCATCAAGAGTCACCGAGTCCACGACAACGGTTCCTGCTACACGACTCAAGTTTCGACCGATGATGTATCCCCTCTCTCTGGCGCACCTGAACGTTAATCTAGTGCTTTCTCTCCAGACAGCGGCACGCACCGCCTGTATGTTAGTGCAGCGATTTACCTTGACGTTAGTAAGTAGATACGCGTACGCCAAGGGGTCCGGCTCGAAAGCATACACTTTCCCCTGTTCCCCTACGAGACGGGAAGCCAGCAATGTATAATAGCCACAATACGCGCCCACATCTACCATGCTCATGCCATCTCGCAAAAAACCTACTATAAGCTTTGTAACCTCGCGCTCGTAGAGCCCATGCACATAAGTCCGAGCGCTTGGAGAGCCTGGAGGACCAAGCAGTGTCAGCCCGAAAGGTAACGTGACTTTGACCTCATATGAGGGAGGGCGGAGGAGCCGGGACGCCACTCGCTCTATCAGGGCCTCCCATGGCCCAGTCCAGCCTAAATGCTTCAGACAGTCCTTCACCCGGACAGCGAGACCCCACATCTTATCGTAGACAGCCAAAGCCACCGCCTCCTTCCGTTCTGGTTCGGCGCCTACTGCGGCCAACCTCCCATCCTGCAATGGTGCAAACAGGTTGGCGGCTTGCCGTCCATGCTCTGAAGGGAAACGGTGTCGATGCAGTCTGAGTAATCCGCTCCATCGCAGGTGCTATATGAACGCCAATGCCGGGCGCAAACCTGACTTTCTTCATGCCTGCCCCCTCGCCGGCGGATGGACTCTGTGTCCATCAGCAACCTGCGCCAGCGTACGCTCCCACTGCGATACCGCCACGTCCCAATCGTAGGCCGAGGCGAACTGCCGGCAGGCCTCCCTCATCGAGGGAGCCGAACGGATGGCCTCGTCCAGCATCTCGGCCAACCCTCGGGCCGTCGGAGGCGCGAGAAAGCCGTTATAGCCGTGCCGTACAAGGAGGCGGGAGGCATTCATAGGATGGTCTAGGACCACCGCCGGCACGCCACAAGCATTCGCCTCCAGCACGGTCAGACCGAACCCTTCCCGCCGTGATGGCAACGCTAGGACTTTTGACGCCTTAAGAAGTGAGAATAAAGACAGGTCGCTAATGTTGCCCAGGAATTTGACTCGACTGCCAAGCCCCAATTGACAGCACAGCTGCTCGAGCCGTTTTCGCTCGGGCCCATCGCCCACGATAGCAGCTGTCAGGTAGCGACCCCCTCCGCTGAGCAGGTCTAGGGCGTGCAACAGGAGGTCCACCCCCTTATGGGCCAGGAGACGGCCCACGAAGATGACATCAGGCCCTTCGGTGAGAGGACGCACGCTCTCTATCCTTTCGAGATCCACGCCACCCTGGATGACCTGGATGGGTGGCTTGGCGGCCAGGGTTCCGAGCGCCTGAGCTACGTCTTGTGACACAGCTATCCGCATGTTGCCAATGCGCGCGCAAGCCCGTTCGATGGGCATGGCCAGCCTTCCCCGGGCTGTGCCCAGGTACTCCATCCAGTACCGTCCCCACACCTCGTGCCAGGTCACCACCAAGGGCAAGTGTGCGACCAACCTCGAGGCGAGGACGGGGAAGTAAGGAAATGCCTGCACCTCCACGATGTCCACCTGGGGAGGTCTCACGACCAAATAGACAGCGACATACCATGCGAACGCCAGGGCCTGCCGGATGGAACGGCGGTTGCCGCTATACAGCGAGAACAGAGGGGAAACGCCGTGGAAGGTAACTCCGCCGATCCTTCGCAGCTGGGGGCCCTCCCACCATTTCATGGTCAGAATGTGGACCTCGTGGCCCCGTGCGGCGAGGCGGCGGCTCATTTCCCAGACTCGTCGTTCCATTCCCCCATGCCGGAACGGGCCCACCGCATCGCTGACGATAGCGAGTCTAACTGCTTTAGGGCCCACAGCTGCCGCCCTCCCGATCTGCCAGGCCAGCCTCTCCCATGAGGCTACACAGGAAGACGTTCAGAAACGTCTGAACGCTCATCACGATGGCCGTCACAGTCGCTATAACGCCCGTGACGTGTAGGGGCCCTACGCGCTCCGCCAAATATATCCATCGGTAAATAAGCCAGCCTAGCAGCGTCGAGCCTCCGACCATTACCGCCGCGCATATTAATGACAACCTCTCCGCTGTCAAATAAGCCAACAGCCGCTCCAAGCGGTCATCCCAGCGGTGAAGGCCGATGACCGTCATGAACACGCGGGTCACCATGTAGGTCAAGACAGTCTGATACCCGAGAATCATCGATGAGCTGGAGAGCACTGCCAATAACACGTCCAGCGTCTCCAGAGGTCTCCCGGGCTCAATCGAGCTCGCCACCGCATAGCACAGGAAGATGAGAGCCCCTATACAAAGCCACGCAACTCCGGGGGCGAGAACGGCCTTCTCAGGGCAGTAGGCGAGGAGCGTCTTCAGGTGTCGCCAGCCGTCCCTGACCGTGCGCAGGTGGGAACGGCGGCCCGTGTGTAGAGGAGGAAGGTACCGTATAGGCACCTCGGCGCACCGCAACCCCAACCTGGCGGCCTTTATCAGCATCTCCGAGGCGAACTCCATGCCGCGGGCCCGCATCCGCATCGCCGCATACGCCTCCTTCCGGAACGCCCGCATCCCGCTGTGCACATCTGTCCAGCGAGTACCGAAGAGCGTGTTGAACACCCATGTGAAGAGCGGGTTCCCCACCCTGCTCCGTAGCGGCATGGCCCCGTCCTCGATGGAACCACGGAAGCGGGAGCCGACTACTAGGTCGTACCCTCCATCCACTAGGGTCCTCACGAGGGCGGGGGCCTCAGCCAGGTCATAGGTCCCATCGGCGTCGGCCATGACGATGATACTACCCGCTGCCGCATCGATCCCGGCTCGAAGAGCGTTCCCGTACCCCCTCTCGGCCTGATGGATCACTCGAGCTCCAGCGCTGAGCGCTATCTCTTGTGACCGATCCGTCGAACCGTTGTCGACGACTATCACTTCGCCCTGGCCCCCCATGGCGGCTATCGCCGACCAGGCGCTCTCGACCACTTGCCCGATGCTCCCCTCCTCGTTGAGGCAGGGGATAACGATCGACACCTTGGGAGGGCCTTGGGCATCGGCACGATTCGCCCGCCCATGTTCGTGGTGCGACGATGCACCGGGATGGGAGCTCCTCACAGTCATCGCCATCATCCTCCATGGCTCAACCACCGCGGTCTCTCGTCGAGCAGCTGCTGCCGGTCGGACCTCTGCTCAAGGGGGGCGGAGCGCCGACCTGCGTGGCGATGGCCCCCCATCTGAGGATGAGTCAGTCCATGGCGTGGAGGCGAGAGGATGGCCCAAGAGAGGAGGGCCGACATGGCGATGCCGAGAGCCCACGACGCAGGAGCGCCGTGCGCTCCTGTGAAGGAGAGTAGGAATGGCGAAATTACCAGCGTTAACGCTGAGCCGGCCCCTACTGACGGGATGATGACCCAAGGCCGTCGCTCCAGCCTTGCTTGCACCGCCTGCAGAGCGAATGCGTATGAGAGAGGGAGCAGAAGCGGTGCCCACCAAAGAAGAGCTACTCCCCTGCGGTACTGGGAAGCCAGGAGATGGAAGGCGCCATAGCCCGCCAGCGGGCCCATGATACCCACTAGAGTAGCGACCGCCAGTCCTGCCCACAGGACAGGCCGCCACGTATGCTGTGCTCCTTGATTGCGGGCTGCGGCCGCGTACACGGCTGTCGCCAGAGCGTTCGGGACCGCCCTAAAGTATGTCAGGGCCAACCATGCGGGAGCGACCATGCCAGCCGTCTCGGCCCCGAGTCGCCATGTCAAGAGGAGGGGCATGGTGTGTACCGGCACTGTCGCCAGGACGCCGACGAGCCAGGCCCCAAGAGAAAAGCGGATGTGGACATGCGTCTGCGGCGAAGATAGGCCGCTTCTCAGTCGCCCGGAGCTAGTGAGCCGCATCCATCCGTAGAGAGCGGCTGCCGCTGTCCCCATAGCATCGGCCCAAAGGAGTCCCGACCCGTGCACGTGGGCAAAGGGGACGACCACGGCCAAGCGGCATGCTCCCAACAGGAGGGTCTTTTCTGCTATCAGTCTCGGCTGCCCCAGGGCTAGAGCTGTCTCGTCGCCCAGCACCAGCAGACCAGATGCTGCCACATCGATGAGGAATGGTACAGCTCCCAACGGGCTGCGAAGGCTATTCATCGCTTCAGCGAGAAAGGGGAGCCCGACGATAGCTCCCACGCCGGTCAAGGCAGCAGTCATGAGTGTCACACCGATGGCACCTCGCAGGAGCCCTGCCTTTTCAGCAGGAGAGGCCTCAGGAAGGTAGCGTATGAGAGCGGCGCCCGTGCCAAGCGGCGAGAACACCCCTAGCAGCGTTGCCACGCTGACAGCCGCCCACTGTGCGCCTACTTGCGAGGGACTGAAGAGGCGTGTCCCCGTCCACCAAAAGGCGACCCCCCACAGGGCGGTCAGGACGAGCTGCGCTCCAAGAGCTGCGGCGCCCTTGGTGGCATCGGCCGCGAAAGCATGCCCAGCTCCACTCCTCAGGAGAGGCCACCAGCTCCCTCTCACCCAGTCCATTAGAACTGCCTTTCTGCTCCAAGGGGCCACGTCGCTCTCCCGGGGCTAGCACGAGCCGCAAGGGGGCATCTGCTCAGGCGAAACGCCACCGCTGCTGAGCGGGCACGAGTCCATGTGGCCTGGGAAGGTGCGCTTGTGTGTCAGAAGGCAAGGGAGCGCGCGGAGGCCGGCCCTGGAGCCGTCTATCCTCATCCCCGTGCTCGTCTGGGTTTTCTCTCGCCTGGGTTCTCTAACTTTAGGACCTGACCAAGAGGCGACGGAAGGGCTCGTGTAGCCCTTGGTATCGAGCGGTGAGACTGTGCCTGGCAGCACGACCTACGAAACACGACGAGTTTGAATCCATATTATTAGGAACCATAGCTCGCTATCAAGTGTCGGGAGGGGCTCGTCTTGTAAAAGGGCTGGAAATAGCCTTCGTATGCCATGGCGAAGGGTAGTGGCAGGCGTCTCTGGTCTGTCTTGAGCTGGCCGAGGACCATTACCGGGGGTGGGGTCACAGCGCCGGCGGGGCCACACCTGGGTCTACGGCTAGGACCTCTATCTGGCCCTCCTCCTCTTCCGGGCCCACCTGCGGGCCACCTACCGGGAGACGGTGGCCATCTATGGGGGGCTCTTCCCAGACCGCCCCTGCCCCTCCTTTCAGTCCCTGCACCGCTTCGCCAAGGGGGTAGGGGAGGAGGAGCTGTGGGGCCCCCTGCGGGGGCTCAGGGAGAGGCTCCTGCCCCCCTTGCCCGAGGAGGAGGCCCTCTTGCTCATGGACAGCACCGGCCTGGCCCATAGGGGGAGGGGGCAGCCCCTCCGGTGGCGGCGTGGGTGTGAGCAGAGGCAGGTGCGGGGCCACAGCCGCCTCCTCTGCCTAGTGCGCTACTACCGTGGCAGGAGGCTCCTGGTGGTGGAGGAGGTGGCCGTAGGCCCCGCCTACGCCTCGGACGTGAGGCTTGGGCTCAGGGCCCTTGGGCAGGGCGGGGCCGGTGGGAAGTTGCTGGCCGATAGGGGCTTCGACAGTGGGGCCATATGGGCCCTTCTGGAGGGGAAGGGGATGGAGGCCCACATACCCCTCAAGGGAGGGGGAGAGACCAGGGACAGGAGGCGCCTTGCTGCCAGGAAGCCCTTTGACCCCTCAATCTACCGGCTGCGGGGCGTGGTAGAAGGCGTGTTCGGGGCCCTCAAGACGAGGCTTGCTGGCGGCTACCTGCAGGAGGTCCTTTCCCAGATGGCCCAGAAGAGGGCCTACCTGGAGGCAGCGGCCTACAACCTGCGAGCCCTCCTTCGCCTCTTGTTGCGCCTGCTCCTGTCACCCCCACCTCCGTACCTTCTCCCCTCAGATGGGCCATTTGCAAGACAAGCCCAGAGTGTAGTGGGCCAGGAGATCGTTACCACCCTCCACGGCCCAGTCGGAGCTGATGGTGTCCAGGAGGAGGGGAGGGAACAGGGCGAATCCCTCAGGCAAATCATAGCCTAACTCCCTTGGTTGGCAAAGGGTGGCTTGCCCTCCATCCCCTTTCCGTAATGAGGCCTCACCAGGTTGTAGAAAGACACCCATCCCGCGGCCTTATCCAGAAGGTCCTGGGTGTCCTTAATCCGGAGGAGGAAGGGAAGGTAGAACTCCTCGTCATCGGAGCGGTGGCTCCGCTCCACCCGGCCATTGTAGCCCTTCCTGCCCAGGGGTATTCTGGCCAGCTTGGCTCCTAGCGGCTGGAAGTGTTTCTCCTGGAGCATGGCCAGCTTGGCTGGGTTGGAGCCCCCAAACTCCTCTCCCCAGTCGGTTTGCCAGGTGACTTCCCCCTCTATGCCGTGTTTCCTTAGCCAGAGCATGACCAGGGCCATAAAGCACAGCTCGTTGGTCAGGCTTAGCTCCCGGCTGTAGGCCAGGAAGCGCAGCCGGGTCCTGCCCTCACAGAAGGTCCACTGGTAGCGGGGAAGCCTCCTCTTCCTCATATGGTCCCAAAGCCTTGTCCCCAGGGTGGCTTTATCCAAGATGTCCTTGACATCCACCTGGACCAAGCAGAAGGGGCGTTCCTCCTCCCAGGCCCAGTGGGCGGGGTAAAAGCTCTTCCTGGCCTTTCTCCCCTTGAACCCTTGCCTCCTCAGGATGTGGCGCAGGGTGTGGGGGGAGAGGACCAGACCCTCCTCCCGGGCCAGGTACCAGGCCAGGCGCCTACGGCCATAGCCGGTCTTCTCCCTGGCTTCCAGGACCTTCTCCTCTACCTCCTGGGCAGTCTTCTTTGGGCAGCGCCTGGGCCTTCGGGAGCGGTTCCCAAGCCCTGCCTCCCCCTCCATCTGGTAGCGCCTCACCCACTTCCGTACCAGGTGCCGGGAGGTATGCCAGAGGCGGGCGGTCAAGGAAAGACTCCCTGTAGCCAGAAAGGTATCTACCAGCCTTCTCCTGGCCTCCTCCTCATTCATGGCGTAAGCTTCCCTGTAGGAGAGATCCATAGCCGGTGGGCCTCCTTTGCCCTTTCCCAGAGCTCTTCTACAGGAGGAACACCGGCCCTTTGCAACCACTTCTCTAACAATCTACCCCCCTGGTAACGATGTCCTGTCGCAAAAACTAGAGAGCCTTGACTCGGCCGCCGCCCTTAGAGATGATGGGAGAGAAGGTGAAGTGGAAGCTGCTCATAGACTCGGCAGCTGAACCCGGCGCCTGTGGCGCTGCAAGGACCCCAAGGGCCCGGTGGGGACAGGGAGCGATGGCGGTGAATGAATGCGTTCCAGCCTTATCCATAGCCGATGGTCGCTGGCAAGGCGAGGGGATCCAGGCATCGGTTCGCACGTGAGAGCCTGAACATAGCTTCCAGTGACGCGCCCTCTGGGGCGTGGCGTCGTTACCTTGCGATGAGACCACCGTGTCGAGGCAGGCTGCGTCGGTGATGAGACCCAACATTCGACGTGGCACGGGGAGCAGCTGGCGCTCAAGGCTGGGGGTAGGAATCGCGGCAGCCGCGCTGGCAGCGCTTCTGGGAGTCCTCATCTACACGGGATGGCAGCTGTGGCGTTTCCTCGCTCACCTCGATTCGCTGAGCGAGCGGGCCCGCCGCATCGAGGCAGCTCTGGCGGCAGAGCCTAGGCCGGACATCGACACCGTCCACAGGGAACTGGCCGGCGCCGGCAGCGACGCTCGCCAGGCGAGGTCGGCGCTGTCCAGGGTCCCCTGGCTGGGCCTCGCCCCCGTGGCTGGGGACTGGTGGGCGACAGGGCGCAGCCTGCTCGAGGCCGCTGAGTTAGCGGCCATAGGAGGAGCGGAGATCGCTGCCGCCCTGAAGCCTCACCAGAGCGAGCTCTTTGGGGAGGGCGAGCTCGGTCAGCGAGGGGAGGCCCTCCTGGAGGCGCTCCGCTCCGCACAGCCCGATGTCAACAAGGCTGCCCGGCTTCTGGCGAGGGCTCGGGAGGTGGCGGGAGGCGCTCGCCCCGAAAGCCTGCCCCGCAGCTTCTGGGGACTGCCCGCCAGGGCGCGGGCTGAGCAGCTGGTCAGAGCTATAAACGATGTGGGCCTGGCGGCTGAATGGCTTCCCCATCTGCCTGGACTCCTGGGAGCTGATGGGCCGCGGCGCTATCTGCTCCTCTTTCAGGACTCTGGCGAGCTGAGAGCGACCGGCGGTTTCCTCGCTGCCTTCGCCTACCTGGAGGTGAAGAACGGCCACATAGAGCTCGCTTCTTCGGAGGACATTTTTGAACTGCCACTCTTTGCTTGCCCAGACAACGCTGTGCCCGAGGAGGCAGTGCGACTGGCGGAAGCCGCTGGCCCCGATGCCGGCGCCCTCGACCTCCTGGTATCGCACCTGTGGGCAGGAGGGATCCCAGTCCAGGACTCCAACTGGTGGCCTGACCTCGACCGAGCCATGCGGCTGTTCCTTTGCCACTACGATCGCAGCGGACGCCCTCCCGTGGACGGTGTGATTCTTATGGACATGTGGTTCCTGGTGGGGCTCCTGGAGGAGACCGGCCCTGTGGAGGTGCTCGGCTATGCCGAGCCGTTCAGCGCCGAGTCCATCACCTACTTAGGAGTCGAGCTGCCCCAAGCGGTGTACCAGGTCCTTTTTTACGCCGAGATCGCCCATCGCCATCAGCCGGACCGCAAGAGGGTGGTCACCGACCTCAGCCAGGCGCTGCTCGACCGCGTCCAGCTCCTCCCTCTGCGGGAGCTGTGCCGAGTAGGAGGGCGGATGTTGACCCTAGCCAGGGAAGGGCATCTGCTCGTGTACTTCCCTCAGGAGGAGCTACAAGGGCTCGTAGAGCGCTCACCCCTTGGCGGCCGCCTCGTGGACGCTCCTGGCGACTATCTCTATCTGGTGGAGGCCAATTACGCTGGCTGCAAGTGTAACCTCTTCCTGAAGAGACACGTGACCTCACGGGCTTTCAATGACGGGCAGACGGTCTCCAGAGAGGTGCGGGTCACCTACCAGAACCCGGCGCCTCCAGATGGCTGGCTGAACAAGGCTGGAGGAGCATATGTCGTCCGGGCTTACGTACCGCGGGGAGCCCGCCTCGTGAGCTCCTCCGGCCACATGGGCGGGGCCGTCACGTATGAGGACCACGGACGCACGGTCTTCGCCTTCCTGCTTCGCATGCCAGCTCCTGGGACTGTGGAACTCTCCTTCACATATACGCTGCCGCAGCAACTGGGCCGCCAGCTTCGGGAGAGGGGCTACCACCTGTACGTCCAGCGCCAGCCGGGCCTGCCACCGCTGCCGCTCTCGCTCGATGTGATGGGGAAGAGAACGGAGACGGTGGTGACAGGGAGGGGACTGGCCTGGGTGTCCCCTTGAACCGTTTGCCCGCCCGCTGGCGTTGTCCTTACAAGGAGAACGTCGAGCTCACAAAGTGCATCAGGCTCCCTGCATGCGCTGCAGGTCGTCTCACGGGGACGGCGATGCTACCCTGGCTGCCAGATCAAAGCCAGCGGCCGGCCCTGCGGGCTACGAAAGACCCCGCGACTGCTTCCAGGACGGGCCCGCCGGCTCCACTTGTGCATCGCCAGGGTGCCCAGGTCGAGAAGCCTCTGCCACACGGAGTATAGCCACGCTCTCAGTTCGGGCCTGTCTCTCCTAAGGCGACTCCCTCCCCAGGGCTGGAGCCCAGAGCTTCCCCATGCAACGTACGAGGCTTATCCGGGTCCACAGGCTGCTGCCCAGGACCCGGACAGCGGTCTCCCATTCCAGAAGCGTCAGTTCCCGCCCGGTCCGGCAGTACGGTCTTGTCCAACGTCCCTTCCCCTCAGGCCGAGGTCCATCGTGAGGATGTTGAGGGCCGCGTTCACGTCCCGGTCAGCTTCCCATCCGCTGCCACCAGCGGAACATGACTAGCAGGGTGGGCCTCTCCCCGAGGACGCCGCTTACCCCCTGTAGCTCTGGGGGAGCGGGGGAGAGGGCACGCTGGGCCCCCTCCCAGGGCCTCCAGTGGCCTTCCTGGCGCGCCAGGCGGGAGGCGAGGGTCAGGAGGGCCTCTCCCCGCTCTTCCAGGCGCGCCAGGGGTACGATGTCGAGCCAGGGGCCTTCCCGGGGCCCCAGCTCGATGCCGCCGCTGGTCGGGACGCTCCTCATGCCGCGAGCTGGAGCCCTCCAACGCGCAGGGCCTGAAGGAGGACGCCGATGTCCATCTGCCAACGGGGCAGGGACAGCAGCGTTTCCGCCAGCTCCTCGCCAGCTGTCTTGCCCCAGAAGATGTGGCAGCGTGCCTTCTGGGGCGAGACCTCCAGCGCCGGCGCCTCCCGCGCCCAGGGCAAGCAGACCGAGGTGTGGATGGGGATGTAAGGCAGGCCGGCCTCGGCGATGAGGCCGATGACCAGGCCGGCTGCCCCCCGCAGCTGCGCAAGGGGCGACTTCCGCTCCTCCCAGCGGCCGTCGCGGAGGACATAGGCGCTGTCGTCGGTGAGGCGGACCTCGCCACTCCAGGCCTTGACCTCGGCGATGGCGATGCCGGCAGGCCCCAGGATCAGGATATCCATCTCAAGGGGCCGCAGGTCGTGCCGCCGCCTCAGCACGATGCCCCGAAGCGCCACCCACTCGTCGGGGTCGTTGTCCAGGGCAGCGAGGAGCTGACTGAGCACGGCGGCCTCGGCGGCGTCGCCGCAGCGCTTGCCGTTGTGGCGGGCCCTGAGATAGTCGTTCCTGACGATGCTGCTGACAGCCCAGCCCAGGAGGGGGCGCAGAAGGAAGGGGAGCTGCTGACGGGCGGCCTCGCCGGCGGCGACGGCCTCGGCCTCCTCCCGGCGGCGGATGGAGCTCTCCCATTGGGCGCGGAGGGCAGTGCGCCCGTCCACGAGGCGGACGCTCATGGCGAGCGGGCTCCCTCCCGACGGGCGCAAGGGCCGGCTGTGGTCATGGGGCATGACACCGCTCATCACCTCCTACCCCTATTGTAGCCCCTGCTAGAGGCGGTTGGCGGGCAACGGGGCAGGGGCATGAGCAAGTGCGCATCTCAGGTCGGTCTGCCGATGTCCTGCCAGCTGAGGACGTCCTGGAAGGGAGGACATGAGCGAGGTCGCTGCCCATGGCGGGCCTCTCCGCTGCCAACAGTAGAAGTGAGTAAGGCCTAGGATGATGGGGAACAAAAAAATAGGGGCCTCCCCCTTCTGGCGGCTAGGTCTATAGCAGGGGAAGAGGGACTCCCGGTGAAGGGCGGCCCCCCTGGGGCCAGCCGGACCGTCTACCCAGCGCGGCGGTGGGCGCCGCCGGAGCGGCGCCTTGAGGCAGGGCAGTTTCGGGCCGGACCTGTCGTCAGCCCTGTCGCTGCCGCCCCTCTCTACTGCCAGGGCCCCCGTAACTAAAACAGATTGCCCTGTGCTGCCACCGCCATCGACTTGCGTGGTTGCCTCGCCATAGAGGACGGCGCCAGGCCATGTGGCGGCAAGGGATCTGGCTTGTGCTGGTCCAGCACCTGGGCTGCAGCCCCCACCATCGCTACTGCGCGGGCATCCTCCTTCAGGAGGCGCCTCTCGGCATCGGCGCAGGAGCGACAGCGGACTACCACCTCCAGGGGGCGATGGAGGTGCCCCTGAGGGCAGGGCCGGGGGCCCCAGATGGGGCGGACCAGCTGCGCCTCCCTGACGCGGGCGCCGCAGAAGCAGCATGTGGCGCTGCTGCCCAGATGCCTCAAGGGGGCTACCAGGGAGACGGCAGCGTGGCAGGCGGGGGCGAAATCTAAAGGAGGAGGAGAGGCCGTGGTATGGAGACGTTTGTTTGACATGTCGACCTCAATGCTAGACTGAAAGGGGAAGAGTGTCAAGCAAATGGTGGGGAGTCACATCTGCAACCGTGGCGTTTCCCTGTCGCTCCTGGGCTTGAAAGGACAGGGCAAGGAGGGTGACAGCTGTGGCTGAGGGAGGGGCTGTGGGGAGAGGCGCCCGGCGACATGGCTTGCCCTTGAGGCCTTCCTTGGGAAGCAAGCCGAGGCATCTCCCCGCCTCGCCCTCCCAGGCAGGTCGGGCAGCGTCTCCCCTAAGCGAGTAGACGCTCACCTGAAAAAGGACCAAAAAAAAGGGGGCGCTCTCCCTTTGCGCCCCCTAGCGGTACTGGCGGCCGAAGAGGGCGATGAGATGGTCGCCCTCAAGCTCCACCGCCGTCGGCCGGCCGTGGGGACAGTGGTGAGGGTGGGCGACGCCTGCCAGGTCTCGCAGGAGGGCCTCCATCTCAGGAAGCGACAGCGGGTCGCCCCGGCGGACGCTGCTGTGGCAGGCCACGAGGGCCGCCGTCTCCTGCTCGGCGCCGGGCGCCCTCCCCAGGAGGAGGAGCCGTGCCGCCTCCTCAGGGGTGTAGCGGGAGAGCATCGAAAAGGGTAGGGAGCGCACCAGGTAGGAGCGCTCGTCCAGGGGCTCCACCTCGATGCCGCTCAGGACCAGCGCGGCCTCCCGACGCCGGGCCTGCTCCATCTCGGCCGGGGAGAGCTCTACCACCACCGGCTGCAGAAGCGGCTGGCCCAGGGGGTCGCCGGCCGAGAGGCCTTTAAGCAGCCGCTCGTATACTACACGCTCGTGGGCGGCGTGCTGGTCCACCAGGTAGAGGCTTTTTGTCCCCTCGGCCTGGCAGACGATGAGCCAGCCCAGGGCCTGGGCGAGGGGCACGAGCCTCCGCAGGGCCTCCGCCAGAGGCGGCCTCGCCCCTGGGGCTGCCGCGGAGGAGGCAGCCCCAGGGCCGGCGAGGGGCAGCTGTCGCTCCCCCTCGGGGCGGGGACGGTCTCTGCCGCCGCCCGGCGCCTGTGAGGGCGGTGTCGCCGGGGCCGGAGCCCCAGGGATGGAGACGGCAGGGGCCGAGGCGGCCTTAAAAGCGGCGGCGACGGCAGCTAAAACAGCCGCCCTCGCCTCCTGGGGGTGGCGCAGGCGCACTTGCAGCTTTCCCGGGTGGACGTTGCAGTCCACCTCCTCGGGCGGCAGCAAAAGGTGGAGGACGCCCTGGGGCCTGCGTCCCCGCAGCTGGGCCACGAGGTAGGGCAGGTAGGCCTCCTCCAGGGCCTCCTCCAGGTCGCGACAGCGGACAGGCCTGCCCCGCACGCCGATGACCAGACGCGAGGCATCGCGGCGGAGGAGATGAGGGGGAGAGAGGAGCCCCTTGACAGCGGTCTTGCCCTCCTGGTGGGATATGGGCAGGAGCTCTCCCGCCATCTGGGCGCCCCAGACGGCCACCGCTGCCGCCACCGTGTCCCCTGAGCCGGGGGTGGAGAGAACGAGGCGGCCGTCGCGGCGCAGGCGGAAGGCCACTTCCGGCCACAGGAGGGCGTAGGCCTGGACCACCTCCAGGCAGGCGGCCGCCTCCTGGGAAGGGGGCCGCAGGAAGGCCTTGCGGGCCGGCAGGTGGTCGAAGAGGCCTTCCACCTCCACCCGCGTTCCGGGAGCAGATGCCGCCGTCTCCAGCTGTGGCGCCTGGCCCTGGACGCACAGGAGGGAGACGGCGGCGTCTGCCCCGGGAGGTCTAGTGACGATGCGCAGCCTGTGGGCGGCGGCCCTGATGGCCGCCAGGGCCTCCCCCCTGAAGCCGAGGGCGGCAGGGCGGCCCAGCTCATCGGCGCTTTCCACCTTGCTGGTGGCATAACGCTCCACCGCCAGGGGCAGGTCCTCGGGGTGGATGCCGCAGCCGTCATCGACGCAGGCTATGCGGCGGATGCCGCCCTCATCGATGTCGAGGGCGATGCGGCGGGCGCCGGCATCCAGGGCGTTCTCGATGAGCTCTCGCACCACCGAGGCGGGGCGTTCCACCACCTCGCCGGCGGCGATGAGGCGCTGCAGGTGGGGGGGCAGGCGGCGAATGCGGGGCGGTGTTGTCATCGTCTTCATCCTACCACCGGCAGGGGCGAAAGGGACGGGAGGCGCCCTGGAGCCTTCAGCGGCAGCTCCACGGCGCCTCCAAATTCAGGGAGATGGCGATGCCCCGGCTGAGGCAAGTGGCCTCTTGCGGCCACGAAGGTGGTGGCGGCGAGGAAGGTGACGACGACGCCCTCCCCGGGGCGAAGAGGGCCGCCGTTTCCCCTTCCAGGAGGAGGGCGCCCTGGCGTTTTGAGAGCTTCTTGGCCGTCTTCCTGGCCACCCCCAGGGCGCGGGACAGGGCGCCTGCTGGCGACTTGGCGGCGATGTGGATGTGGTGGTGCTCCCTGGGCAGCCAGGGCGCCGGCGGATAGCAGGGCTGGCCCCTATGGTCCTGGCAGGCGTGGACCTGGGCTGGGAAGGGCGCCTCCGCCCCCGCGGGGGCGCGGACACACCACTGGATGACAGGGTAGTGCCGCTCCCGCGGCCGTGGCTGCCCCGGCGGGACAAGGAGCGTCCTGCCAGTGGGGTCGTGCCACAGGCGGCGCTTGAGGAGGATGACGCCTCCGGGGGGAGGGGTGACCTCCGGGGGGCGACGGGACGCGGCCCCCTCCACCAGCACCCATCCTTTTTCCCACCAGTAGCGGGCCTTCTGCTCGCCCACCCCCAGGGCATAGGCGACGGCCGCTATGGCCGAGCGGGCGAGGACGTGCTTTGCCGTCCCTGGGGCGTCGTGGCCGGGGCCACGGCAGGGCCCATCGTGGCCCGCCTCGTCGTGCGCCATGATGGGATAGGGGACGGCATCTGCCCCCTCATCTCCCCGGTGCTGGACGCAGTAGAGGGCATCGCGCCCCCTGCTCCAGGGGTAGGAGGGGGCGGAGGGGGCCTCCCCGCGGTAGGAGGACACAGGAG
>Ga0209393_1000260_pt1 | contig 27127 bp, 21 predicted proteins | sample SSWtaG_2_FD_184117 | JGI IMG/M metagenome (GOLD analysis project Ga0209393, IMG submission 184117) | Hot spring microbial communities from Sandy's Spring West, USA to study Microbial Dark Matter (Phase II) - SSWsed_130316 (SPAdes)... | ecosystem: Environmental > Aquatic > Thermal springs > Hot...
TTCTACAATAATATAAATAGTTGGAAGACCAAGTCGTTAGAAGACTACGCAATAACCATAGCAACAATAAGAAACCTACTCACAATAATAAAAACCCAAGGAGGAGTATTACCTGGTTGACAGGATCGATTCATAAGAAGAAAAATATTAAATACCCTGATAATTAAGTTAACTAGTGGATATAGATCGGCATAACACAATTAGAGAGTGGTAGCTTAATGCCTGGAAAGTACATCATCCGTGATCCTCTTGCATTACATCGAGAAGGGGTAATGAAAAGTAGAGGGTTAATAGCATGGAAGGACAACGTATCTGTAGCAACATATATTTCTGAAGTCGTTAAACCATGCCTAGGACCAAGAGGCATGTATAAACTAGTCTCGGATAAGTTTGGTGAAACTGCTCTTACAAATGACGGAGCAGTTATCTTGGAGAAGATGGAGTTGCATCATCCAGTAGCAAAGATTCTAAGAGAGACAGCGAAAACTGTTGAGACAATAATTGGAGATGGGACTAAAACAACCATAATATTGATTGGAGAATTACTAAAGAGAGCTGAAAGACTAATAGACCATAAAGTTAAGGTTAGCAAGATTATTGAAGGTTATCTGATCGCCTATAACGTGGCTTTAAATCGTTTAAGAGAAATAAGTATACCTATTGATAGGATGGATAGTGCTATTCTGAAGAAGCTCATCTTAACACTCTTCAGTAGTAGAAACTTGGATGAGGCAAACTTTTTAGCGGACATGGCGACGGAAGCGTTATCCTACACTCTTAAAAAAATCGATGGCAGAAATGCTTTAGACAGAGAGAGTATAAGGATAGTTAAGAAGGTAGGAAAGAGTCTCAGGGAAAGCAGGGTTATTAGAGGCGTTGTGATAGATAAAAATATCGTCCATTTGTCAATGCCTAGAATTATAAGGGATGCTAAGATAGCTGTCCTTAACATGGCGTTAAAGATCGATGAGTTTAGACATCTCCAGCCTTACAAGTATGAAATAAACATTAGAGACCCCCTCCGTTTAGAGCAATTTTTAGAAGAAGAAGAAAACATTGTTAGAGACATGGTTGACAAGATAATATCTGTTGGTGCAAATGTTGTAATCTGTAGAAAGAAGATAGGTAGAATCGCAAGCCAGCTGCTTGCTGAAGCAGGAATAATAGGCATTGGTAGACTCTTAAAAGAAGAAGAATTTAATGCTGTGGCAAAGATCACGGGAGCAAACATAGTATCAGACTTAAATGACCTTAAAGAGGAAGACCTCGGAAGAGCATCAATAGTTAGAGAAGAAAAATTTGGAGACAAAAGCGTAGTAATAATTGAGGGATGTAACAATTTTGAGGGTGTTACCTTATTGCTAAGAGCTGGGCTTGAAAATCTACTTAATGAAGTTGAGCACGCAATAAACGACGCAATAAGATACATAATTTCACTATTAGAAGAGCCGGCTTACGCACCTGGAGGAGGGGCTGTAGAAGAAGCTTTAGCAATAGCTATCAGAAACGAATCTACTAAATATAGTGGTAAAGAACAAATTGCAATGCATGCTTTCGCGAATGCGTTAGAGAGCATACCTAAGCTATTAATCAGTAATGCAGGATATAACCCTGCAGACATACTTCCAGAATTAAGGTCTAAACATCTAAATGGAGAGTATTACTATGGGATCGACCCACATACTGGCAAGGTAGTCGACATGATTAGGAATAATACTATAGAATCTTATAAAGCTAAGGAACAGGTCTTGAAGACTTCGTTTGAAACTGCTACTCTGCTACTGAGGGTAGACGAAGTTGTAGATAGAAGATATGCTAAAAGACATGAAGGCGAGCTTGGAGGACAATAATTTTGAGAGCTACCTTAAGATATTTTCATAAAAATTGTGTATAGTATGGGAAAATTAGACTAACATATATAACCAACTTATGACTAGAAAGAATTGTATGGTGGAAACCTATGTGCTCTCAGTATCTTATAGGTGTTGATATAGGGACTGCAGGAACGAAAGCATCTATATTTGACTTAGAAGGAAACCAATTAGCAGTAGCTTACGAAGAATCTAAGCTATATTATCCAAGGGTTGGTTGGGTTGAACAAGATCCAGAAGACTTCTATACTTCATCTATCACTACTATTAAACAAGTAATCAAGAAGTCTGGGGTAGATCCAAGAGATATTGCGTCTATCGCGTTTAGTGGTCAGATGGCTGGAATCTTAGCTATAGATAAAGATTGGAACCCTGTTATGAATTATGACTCATGGTTGGATATAAGATGCAGAGAATACATAGACTATATTAAACAGAATTATGAAGATCTACTGATTCAATTAACAGGAGCACCACCTACCGTAGACCATCTTCCAAAAATGATGTGGTGGAAGAATGAAAGACCCGAGATATTTGAAAAGATATGTAAATTTACCGTACCCGCAGTATATGTAGCAGGAAAATTTGCAGGATTGAAAGGTGAAGAAGCCTTCTACGATTACACGTATGTTACATTTACAGGTTTATTCGATGTACATAAGATGAAGTATTCTGAAGAGCTTGCTGAAATATTTAAGCTTCCATTAGATAAGATGCCAAGAATTGTTAAGCCATGGGAAGTAATAGGAGAACTAGCCTCTGATGAAGCTTCGAAGATGGGATTAGTGAAAGGAATACCAATAGTTGCTGGAGCAGGAGATGGGATGGCGTGTACTTTTGGTGCAGGCTTAACTCAGCCTGGACTATGTCTAGATATTGCTGGTACGGCATCTGCATTCTACGTCTCTGTAGACAAAGTTGTACCTGATACAAGATACAAGACTCTACTTTATCTAAAATCTATCGTGCCTGAATTATGGTGTGTAGGAGCCTACATTAATGGAGGAGGGTTATGTTTAAGATGGTTTAGAGATGAAGTCGCTAAAGAAGAGAAGAGAAAGGCTCAGGAGCTAGGTATAGATCCATATAAGACCTTAGATGAGCAAGCATCAAGAGTATCTCCAGGAAGCGAAGGTGTAGTCTTCGTTCCTCATCTAGGAGGTAGAGCGTATCCCTACAATCCTAGGATAAGGGGGGTTTGGGTAGGATTCACTTGGAAACATACCATTGGACACCTCTTCAGATCCATTCTTGAAGCAATAGCTTTCGAATATAATCACTACCTAAAAATACTCAGAGAACTGTTGAAAGAAGTTAGGATAGATGAGGTAAGAGGAATCGGAGGCGGGAATAAAAGTGAAGTATGGAATCAGATAAAAGCGGATATTTTAGGCATACCATACGTACTCCTAAATAGAGAAGAATATGCTGTTACAGCACTTGCAGCGATAGGTGGATACGGTGTAGGAGTGATAAAAGACTACGTTAAGGCAATAAATGAATGGGTTAAACCTGTTAGAAAGATCCAGCCAAACCCTGAAGTAAACGAGAAATACAAAAGATATTCAAACTTTTACGAAAAACTGATAAGTAGGCTAGACTACATACTTGAAGGACACGAATTACTAATAGAGTAAAATCATAAACATATATGAAGATCCTGAATAATCCAACAAGGGTTTAAACAATGTATGATACTGCTGCAGTATTAGACTGAATAATTAAAAAAGCCTTTTTTTCACAATCCTAAAATACCAAAAATAGAAGAAGATTGAATTGAAATGAGTCAGAAAAAGCTTTATGGATATAATGGAAAAATCATTCGTATAAATTTATCAAAAGAAAAGATAACGTTTGAAGAAGTTCCAAGAGAGTGGTTGAAGAAATATTTAGGAGGCAGAGGATTAGCTGCAAGATACTACTATGAAGAGGTCAGCCCGTATACTTCTGCTCTCTCTCCAGAGAATAAGCTGATAATAATGACTGGGCCATTGACAGGTACTACTGTATGGGGCTCTTCAAAAGCACACATAGTAACAAAATCCCCCCTAACAAATATCTACACCGTATCTAACGCGGGCGGCCACTTTGGAGCATATATTAAAAAAGCTGGATATGCTGGTATAATCATAGAAGGAAGAGCAAGCAGGCCATCATATATTTCAATAATCGATGATGAAGTAAAGATAAGTAAAGCTGAAGACTTATGGGGCTTAAAGACTAGTGATTCCCAGAAAGCTTTACTCGATAAACTTGGAAGTAGTAATGGAACAGCAGCTTGCATTGGACCAGCTGGGGAGAGACTTTCTAAAATTGCTAGCGTTCAAGTTGATTTTCCAGGTTCACGAAGAGGTGGAAGCTTCGGGAGAGGGGGTATCGGAGCTGTTATGGGTTCAAAGAATCTTAAAGGAATATTAGTCTCAGGCTCAAAGGAAGTTGAAGTTGCAGAACCCGATAAATTATCAGAATATTTAAGATCAAACATTACTCTATTAAGAGAGACAACAGGCTACCACACTAAGTATGGTACAGCCCAATATATAGACTCACTTTATGAGCTTGGAGCCTATCCATTAATGAATTTTACTAGGACGAGAGTTGAGGAACATCTCATGGCTAAGCTTTCATCTAAAGTCTTCAGAGAAGAGTTTGTAGTGAAAGATGTAGCATGTTATCGTTGCCCAATAGCATGTGGAAAGTATGCTAGACCAAATAGTGAAGAATATAAAGATCTTAGGAGTAAACCAGAGTATGAAACGATATGGTCGTTTGGTCCTCAATGTGGCGTATTCGATTACAATTATATAGTAGCAGCCAATAATTTTGCAGATGATTACGGGTTAGATGGGATATCTGCAGGGTACGTAATCGGCTTTAGTATGGAATTATATGAAAAGGGCATTCTATATAGAGAGAAAACAGGTGGACTAGAATTAAAGTTTGGAGATGGTGAAACATTGATAGAATTAACAATCTTAATTGGTGAAAGAAGGAGGTTCGGTGAGAAACTAGCAGATGGAGCGGTCAGAGCGGCCCAGTCAATTGGACATAACGCTGAATACTATGCGATGCATGTAAAAGGTATGGAGCTTACAGCATATGATCCTAGAGCATTCTATGGTATGGGGCTCGCATACGCTACTTCATCTAGAGGTGCATGCCACAACGTCGGTGGATGGACTATTAGAGACGAATTACTTAAACCGAAAATTGATAGATACGCAGTCAAGGGTAAAGGATTACTTGTGAAAGCGATACAAGATGTAAGAGGATATGTTGATTCTCTAGGGTTATGTACTATACCTAGAAGGGCTCTAAGCTTTACTGATACTCCTAAGCTAGAAGTTTTAAAATTTGTGACTGGAGTAGAACTTGATGAAGACTTAAACACTATTGGTGAAAGAGTCTACAATCTTGAAAGGATGATCTTGAATAGAGAAGGTATAAGAAGGAAAGATGATATACTACCAAAAAGACTCATGGTGGAACCGATTCCAGACGGCCCCGCAAGAGGTCACGTCATATCTCCTGATATATTCAACACAATGTTGGATGAATACTACGCTGCTAGAAGGTGGAGTATGGATGGAGTGGTATCTGAAGATATAAAAACTGCGTTAAACTTACCTTAGGTGGGCTAACATGTCTCAACTTCAAAGACCTGAAAAAGTAATCATAGATTCTAGGGAAGGAGTTATAAAACCATATACACGGAAGAAAGAAGTCCGACTAAGCGAATTAAAAGAATACTTCTCAAACGTTGAAGAAGCGGAAAAAATATTGTTGAAAGGTAAAGACCCTCTCATCTATGAATACTATGAATACATTTATTCTGAAGCTGCGGGAAACCTGAATCTTGGGTTAACAATAATATATCCTGGAAAGATTGGTAAGGAATACTATATGACGAAAGGACATTTCCATGAAAGAGATGCCGCTGAGTTCTATTTCTGCCTAAAGGGGAAGGGCATGCTTCTTATGCAGAATAAAGATGGAGAAGTACTAGTGGTAGAGCTTGAACCTGGTTCGCTAGGGTACGTTCCACCCGGATGGGGTCATCGTACAATAAATACTGGAAGAGGTAAATTTGTCTTCTTCTTTGCTTATCCTTCGGATGCCGGACACAACTATACGATAATTAAAGAAAGAGGTTTCGCTAAGATAGTCATAGAAGAAGCTAAAGCCCCCAAAGTTGTTCCTAATCCAAAACATCATAAAACTTAAAAGTCTATACTTTCAAGGTCCTCTTACTTAAGGAGCCAAGACTATCTTTAATCCTTCTGCTTTAAGGCTTTTAGAGAATGCTTCCAACCCATCTCTCAAGCTATACTTATGGGTTATCAGAGGCTTGACATTAACAAGCCCTGAAGCCACAAGTTCTAGGGTCTTCCTAAATTCTATTGGTGTCTGCATAGATGTTCCCAGCACTGTTACCTGCTTATAATGGATAATATTGGTGTTTATCGGAATTTCTTCAGAGCCGGAGGGGAGACCTGCAAAGAAGTTTATTCTTCCACCCTTACGGATTATTCTTAAAGCATCTCTCTGTGCATGTGGAGAACCTACAGCAACTATTACTGCGTCAACTCCATGACCATTTGTTAATTCTAGAATAGCTTTCTCGATATCTTCTTTTAGCGGATTAACCACATACTCTACGCCTAGACTCTTAGCTGTCTCTATTCTTCTATCGTCTACTTCACTGAGTATTATCTCGGAGGCTCCAAAAGTTTTAGCAAGCATGTAATGCATTAGACCTATAGGCCCCGCACCTATTATCGCTACAACATCTCCTGGGCGTATATTGAGTTTCAGCTGCCCTCTTAAACAAGCAGCTAAAGGCTCTATTATTGATGCTTCTTCATAGCTTAGATCTTTCGGTATCTCCAGTACTCCGCCTACATAAAATGCTTGAGCAGGTATCTCGACATATTCAGCAAATGATCCATCAACATCTATGCCTATTGCATATCTATTAGGGCATAATACATGTTCTCCCGATAGACAGTATTCGCATTTACCATCAAATATATTTGGGTTTACTACAACCCTCTTACCTACGTAGTCTCTAAGAGCTCCTTTCGCTTCAACTATATCTCCAGCGAATTCATGACCTAGGGTAATCGGGATTTTTGTTCTAGAACCGGTCAAATATGCTTTAATATCTGTAGCACATATAGTAGTAGCTTTAACCTTAAGGATAGCACTTGAATCTTTTAATAAGGGTTCAGAGATATCCTCAAGCCTTAGATCTTCCTTACCGTATAATCTTAATGCTAACATGGCTGAATCCTACAGTCACATCTTAACGATCTTAATTTAAGCATTTTTCTATAACAACAATAAGTAACTGGAGGAATCGTTTATGGTCTTATGTAAACAGACTTAACCTCAGTAAAGAATTCTAAGGCTTTTCTTCCCTGTTCTTTTAATCCAAAGCCTGACATCTTTATACCGCCAAATGGCATATGAGGTTCATTATAGTTTGTATGCATGTTTACTAACGCAACTCCAACTTTTGCCTCTCTAATGAATTTAAAAGCTTTAGATAAATCATTCGTAAATATCGAGGCTGATAAACCATACTTGCTATTGTTTAATACGTCCAATGCTTGATCGAATGTTTCCACCGTTATCACTGAGAGTACGGGACCAAATATCTCTTCTTGAGCAATATCCATTTCAGGTGTTACTTCATCAAAGATTGCAGGTTGGATAAAGAACCCCTTATCATATTCTTCACCCGTTAATCTCGAACCTCCAGTAATGAGTTTAGCTCCTTGGCTCTTGCCCAATTCAATATAGTGTAGTATTGATTCCATTTGAGATTCACTTACTACTGGTCCAACATCAACATCTTCTCTAAGACCATTACCTACTTTAATTTTCTTCACAAGTTCTAGAATTCTATCCATAACCTTATCTCTAACATTTTTTGTAACGATTAATCTACTTGTAGCAGTGCATTTCTGACCTGCAACCCCATAGGTTGCGGAGAGGAAACCCTCCATAAACACGTTAAGGTTAGCATCATCTAATACAATACAAGCGTTCTTCCCACCCATCTCTAATTGAATCCTAGTGAGACGTGGAGATGCAATAGAAGCTATTCTTAACCCTATTTCCGTTGAGCCTGTAAATGTTATTGCTTTTATCCTCTCATCTTTAATCAATAGTTCCCCTGCCTCAGCACCGCTGCCAGTTACACAATTTACTACACCTCTAGGTAGTCCTGCTCGATGTAGTATTTCTACAAGTCTTAATCCTATTATAGGCGTATAGCTTGCAGGTTTAAAGATGACTGTATTCCCAGCCATGAGAGCTGGAGCAATCTTCCAAACTGGAATTGATAAGGGATAATTCCATGGTGTGAGAACTAGAACTACACCTAATGGCTCCCTAGCATAATACGTGACTAGGTCGCTCTTATCTGCTTCATCAAATTCTCCTATTAGTCTACCTGCTTCCCCTGCAAAGAACTCCAACATCCTCACTGATACATCTACTTCTTTCCTCGACTCACTTAGAGTCTTTCCCTGCTCAATCGTAATAAGCTTTGCTAATTCATCACGTCTATTCCTCATTATTTGAGATGCTTTGAAGAGAATTAATGAACGCTCCGAGTAAGACTTTCTACTCCATATCTCAAAAGCTTTCTCGGCTGACTCCAAAGCATATTTTACAGTATCTATAGAGGCGCGCTTAATGTATCCTATAACTTCAGATGTAGCCGGATTGATATCTTTAAAAACGTGTTCACTTTCCAAGAATAGACTTTCCCCGTTTATAAAACTACTGTATAGAGGAATTTCCTGCTGCATGTCTAAGCTATCGTGCAGTAAGGATTTTAACGTTTTCTAGATACAGTTTCTTTAGTAACTGTTGCTGTCGTAGAGAGCTTTTATTATGTATGTTATGTATTTAGAATTATGGAAATTTAATGAAGAATAGATTTTTAGCTACTACATCCTTTGTAGTAGCTGGCTTAAGAAGTTAACTCTTACCATTAACAGTAACCTCCAATTACTACGACTTCTCCACTTATGTATGATGCCTCATCTGACGCAAGGAACAATATTGTATTCGCAACTTCTTCAGGCCTTCCAAGCCTGCCGAATAAGTATCTATCCATTTTACTCTTTAATTCTTCTTCACTTCTATATGCTTTAAACATTTCAGTATCTATAGCCCTCGGGGCTACAGCATTAACTCTAATATTGTATGGCATTAGATCTTGCGCTAAAGATTTCGTGAATCCTATTAAGCCTGCTTTAGAAGTTGAGTAAGCTATTATCTTGTCTCCCCCTCTTAACCCCAAAATAGATGTAACGTTAACTATGGCTCCTGATTTGTTCTTAATCATGTATGGGACAACGTGCTTACAGCATAGGAATACAGATCTAAGATTAACTTTCATAACTCTATCCCAAGTATCAATATCCGTTTCCAATATTGTTCCGATAGGCTGTATAGCTGCATTATTGACAAGAACATCTATACTTCCATACTTTTCTATCACGGCATTAACCATATTTTTCACATCCTCTACTTCCGAAACATCTGCTTCGATAAATAATGCAGACTTTTCGGATATTTTCTCGTTAATGTATTTAGCTGTAGCTTCGCCTTCATTTTTAAGTATATCTACGATGACTGTTTTAGCACCTTCTCTAGCGAAAATGATTGCAGTCGCTTTACCTATGCCTCTTGCAGCACCAGTTATAATGGCCACTTTACCCTTAAGTCTTCCCAACAAATATCCCGAAAAGGTGCTTAAGAATAGCATTATTTAATTATTACTAAATATTTATGAATACCGCTCTGAAGATATGTAATTAGTAGCAACTCACCATATTTATTGTAAAAGAGGGTACGTAAAAAAATATTAGTAAGACATTATGATTTAACTTTAGGTGCCGTGTATGGGTTTATATGAGAGATATGAAGTTGTTGCGAAAGTCATAGAGGTAGGGCTCGTACCAATATTTTATCACGGAGATGTTGAAGTTGCCAAGAAAGTATGTACAGCTGTTGTAGAAGCAGGCTCAAAATTATTAGAGTTTACCAATAGAGGGCCAAGAGCATTTATGGTCTTTGCAGAACTTACCAAATGGCGTGATTCAGAAAAACCTGACTTGATACTAGGTGCTGGAACAATAATAGACTCTGCTACTGCTGCTCTCTACATAAACCTAGGTGCAGACTTTATAGTTGGACCGAGCTTTAATCCAGAAGTTGCAAAACTTTGTAATAGAAGGCATGTAGCATATATTCCTGGATGTAGCACTCCTACAGAGATAGCTTATGCAGAAGAACTTGGTGCAGATGTATTTAAGATATTTCCAGCTGAGATACTTACACCTAAATTCATAAAACATCTTCTAGGACCATGTCCTTGGTTAAAGCTTATGCCTTCAGGGGGTCTAGAACCTAAGAAGGAGATGATTGAAGAATGGATTAATGCTGGTGCCGTAGCATTGAATATAGGAACCTCGCTATTAAGACCAGATTTAATAAAAGCTGGAGATTATGAAACTCTTAAGAAACTCGTAGAAGAATGCTTAAAATATATTCGTGAAGCAAAAGCAAAAAAGCAGAAGTAAAGAGGGAACTCTTCATGAAGCCGAAGATACTTATTACATCACGGTCTTATGGAAGATACTATCCCGACCAGCTTGAAAGATTAAGAAGCCTAGGAGAAACAGTATATGCGGAGAATCCTCCACTGAAAGAAGATAGATTATCTCAGATAATTCAAGAATATGATGCCATAGTTGCTGGATTAGATGATTATACTGAGAAAGTCTTAGAGAAAGCTGAAAAATTAAAAATTCTTGCAAGATATGGTGTAGGAATAGATAATGTAGACTTAAAGAAGGCCACCGAGTTAGGGATCATCGTGACATACACGCCTGGAGCTAACATCATAGCTGTCGCAGAGCACACTTTCGCATTAATACTTTCACTAATAAAGAATATACCTAGATTAAACGAAGTCGCAAAAAAAGGTGAATGGAGCGGGAGAAGAGAATTGAATAGAGAACTCTACGGAAAAGTCCTGGGGATAATAGGTCTAGGAAATATTGGAAGAACTGTTGCTGTAATGGCAAAAGGGTTTGGAATGGAAGTCATTGCATACAGTCCTCGTGTGAAGAAGGAAGACGCCGACAAAGTTGGTGTTAGACTAGTATCGCTTGAGGAATTACTACAGAAATCAGACATAGTTACCATACATACATCATACTCTCCTGAGAAGTACCACTTGATTGGAGAAGAACAATTAAAGATAATGAAGAAAACAGCCTACATCGTTAATACGGCACGAGGAGAACTAATAGATGAAAAAGCTCTTGTAAAAGCTTTAAGAAGAGGAGATATTGCAGGAGCTGCGCTAGACGTATTTGAGCAGGAGCCACCCTCTCCAGATAATGAACTACTCAAGCTAGACAATGTTATTGTTACACCACATGCTGCATCACATACTTGGGAGGCAGTAAGAAGAATGGGCGAGATGGTTACAGAAGATATAGAAGCAGTATTAAAAGGATTTAAGCCAAGAAACATTGCGAACCCAGAAGTACTACAGAGAACAAACTTGAGGGCAAGAATTACTCACGCTAATAAATAAGGTTTCCGTGGCGTGTTTTGGATGGCTACCCCATGTTCATCGTAACGTTATACCTGCTACATAAAGTGCCTTTGGATATATGCTCTCAGCGGGGTAGTCTCGAATGGTTATGAATAATTTTCCTGATTCTGAAGAAGCTGTCGCTAAGTGGCTTAGTATATCTATCTTCGACATATTAGTTAGAGAATGTGAAAAGGTCTGTGCCTAACTCGGAGGTGTTCTCTTCTTACCTTCTCTAACTAGGGAAAGAGCTCTCCATCCTGACCCTAGTGCACATGGCGTATTCATGAGTCTGAGCTATAAAACTAGAAAGAATGAGATGGTCAGAAGTATATGTGAAGTTGGGTGCAGAATTTATAATGATCTGGACGAAGGGCTAAAGATGGTTACGAAAACTCTCTAGGAGTCAGTTTTTATTTTTACTATCTATGCCAGCATAGTTTCCGGTAAGGAATATACTTAAAGTCTATCGGTTTAAATGTTTCATATATGGATATTGTAGCCTTGGTCCTTAGCTGCTTTAGGCATAGTAGAAAAGTAGTGAGGTTAAAAGTTTTAGCTATCTTGGAGTATATGTTTCATGTAAGCTATAGGAAGGTGTACAAGATTTCTAGGTATGGCGTTGGGGCCTATAGGATTGTACAGGATCTGGCTAGGAAGGCATCGATAGTCAAGGTCTGCAGGCGAGTTGAGATATAGGAGGTGTACAATTGATAGGGGTTATGATAATAATGGGCTCCAGAGAGGCTTGGACTAAAATATAAGTGTGAGAGATCGGTGTGAGGAACAAGGCTCAAGGCTTACCAGATATTTTAAGAAGGGGCTGTAGTATTATAGTATAAGCTAAGCGGCAGAGACCACATACAGGGAAACATGACCCTCAAACTATTCCTAAACCTATCCACAATATGCTAACAGGCCGCAGGAACAAGAAGTGAGTGAAAAATGCTTATCTGGACACCATGAGGAGGGGTTATCTTTCAACGGTAACCATTGGTAAGAATGGGAGAATAAAATTCTTGAAAAATTCTGAGCTTGGAAGAATGATAGCAAGAGCTCTAGAAGAAGGATCCGACATTAAACTATACATTGAAGACTAACCAATATATTAAGAGTTATTCATCTTCTTGGTGAGGTCTTACTATAGTTTTTAACCCTCTTCTATTTATGACGATATCGAATGCTCTATCGATTTCTGTTAATGGGACAACATTAGATATTAATGATTCTACTCTGACTAATCCCTTCTCAATGAGTTTCAGAGAAGTCGTAAACTGTCTTACATTATGTTCTGAAGCTCCAATAATTGAGATCTCTGAGTAATGTATCTTGTTCGGGTTTATAGAGATTTTTTCTTCAGGATATGTTCCAGAAAAAACAATTATTCTACTATTTTTTCCAACAATCTTAAGAGCAGATTCTAGAGCCTCGGTACCCTGAGTAGCAACGATTACAGCATCTACTCCGTAGTTATCTGTTAATCTTGAAATCTCTTCATAGATATCTACTTCCTTAGAATTAAAAGTATAGTCTGCACCTATTTTCTCGGAGAGCTCAAGTCTATCATTATGATGTCCGATCATCACTACTTCCGCACCTTTTAGTTTTGCAAGCTGTAAGTGGAGTATCCCTATAACACCATCACCTATGATGGCCACAACCTCACCCATAGATATAGAGGCTCTCTCAATAGAATTAATGCAGCTAGATAATGGTTCAACGAAGCATGCCTCTTCAAAAGATATTTTTTCTGGAAGTTTTAGTAATGTAGGTCCATAAGCAAGACCATATTCTGCATATCCCCTAAGATAATATCTCTTATTTATGCAGTGATGTGTTAGGTTTCTCCTACAATATCTACATGCTCCGCATGGCGCTATATGGTCTACAACAACTCTATCATTAACTTGGATTTTCTCGACATCCCTACCTACTTCAATCACTACACCAGACCATTCATGTCCCGTCAAACCATAGCTCTCTTCCCCATAAAAAGTATGTTTCCCATAACCTAAGAAGTATCTTATATCTGTTGGACACACTCCGCAAGCCATTATCTTGACCAGTACTTCATTTTTCTCTGGTCTGGGTATGGGCCTCTCCTTTAAAACTAGATTCTTAGGAGAAATCAGGTACGCTGCAAGCATATTCTTGGACATCATTCATAGGGGAACTATGTTTAACATAAGCATTACCATCCTAACCGTGATCCGTCAACCAGGTAATACTGCTTGTCTAGCATGTTGGAAGAATAGCTACTCCGGCCCGTTATCCGAGGTTTAAAATTTATAAATAAGAGGGATGGAACTGATAATCACTATTAAGAAAAGAGTTGAGCTTAAAGCTGATGGATGGGTCTCGTTCGAGTGTAAACATAACGAATGAAACAATATTAATCGATGGAAAGATGGGAAGATATGGATTTAAAGAAGGGCTACCATACCTATAGAGTCTAGAAGCTAAAAGTTAAAGAGTCCAAGCCTAAGGCTTCTAAGAGATTACTACGAAAACATTCAGGACGTGAGAAGAATAGAGTAGAGGCTTCGTGCATAAACTGACTACAGAGATAGCTAGAGAGCTTAAAGAATCTAACGCTAGAGCAATAATGGAGAAGCTAAAGGGATAAAGCATAGAGTTCTAAAAAGCTTTAAGGAGTAGAACATGAAGCTATCAAAATGGAATGCTAAAATATAAGCTCAAGTAACTTGACTTGCCAATAAAATATGTGGACGTAAAGAACTCTTCGAGAATCTGCCCAATTGCTTTGGAAGCATGGCTTCATATTGGTGGGACTAATGAGATGCAAGAAATGCAACTTAATAATAGATAGAGATATTGTAGCTGTATTGGATATTCAGATGCGGGGAGAAGGATTCACCAGAGACCCCACGATGATCTAGCTGAGAGGGAAGAGCTAAGTAGAAATAATTATCTACTAGATTATCTCTACTTAACTCAGAACCCATTAAAGATAACGTATCCATTTAACTTGTTAATGAAAAATGCGGAGACTTTTCTTCTAAAGATATTATTTCATGATCTTTATTCTTCTCCTATCTATTGTTAAGATGGTCATTACTATAGCTATCGCTCCAAAAACCATCATTCTAACGTTAAGGTCTATGGCGAGCATGCTCAACCCTGAGTCAAGCCATCTAATTATCAATACTCCCAATAGAGTTCTATGAACTCCACCTACACCTCCAGTTAAAGCAGTACCGCCAACTACCACGCTTGCGAATAAGGGAATCATGTCTAAGACTCCGACCTGCATGTGTCCGGCTTGAATCTGGGAAGCATAGAGTATTCCTGAGAACCCTGCAAATAGTGAGCAGACCATGAAAGTAAGTATCCTAACCATTTTTACATTTATACCTGCTAGACGTGCTCCAACAAGATTTCCACCTACTGCATATATTGCCCTACCGAAGGGTGTGACGAACGTTAAGAATATTGATGTGAGCCAGATAGCAATAGCCCAATAGAATATCGAAGGTAGACCTGCAATCATTGTCGTAGATAAAGCCCGGAAAGCAGGGTCAGTTATCATCCTTGTATACCCTCCAGAAATTACTTGAGCTGCTCCTTCCGCAATCATGGAAGTCGCTAAGGTTACCATAAAGGATGGAATATTAAATCTTGCAAGTAGCAATCCATTAGTGAATCCGAAAACTAAGCTTACAGCTAAGGCTGCCGGGACAGATAAGAAGCCAATTGATGGATACAGGACTGCGAAGATCATAGCCGATAATTTTAGAACACTTGGAACTGAGAAATCAAATGAGCCCATGAGAATGACGAGAGTTAAACCACATGCAGCTACCAAGAAGAAAGACATGCCGTAGACCAGCGTGATTACACTATCCCAACTAGCTAAAAAGTAGGGGTTTGCGATTCTGAGACCTATCAATAGGAAGATTAACCCAGTTACCGGTATTATTGTATTAAGATTTCTCTGGAACCATTCACGTGACAAGATTGATTCCTTCATTCTTTTCCTTCCCCCTTAAGTAATTAAGGCACCTTTAAGAGCCTTAGAAGCAATAACGACTGCTCCTAATAAAAGCGCTCCGATATATAGCTTGAGATGGTTTGGATCAACTCCTGGTAAAAGAAATAAGCCATTAAATATCAATACGTATACTAGGGCTCCAAGAAGCGTTCGATGTGGACCACCCATTCCCCCTGCTAATGGGGTTCCTCCTAGAACTATAGCTGCAAGACCTCTTACAAGCTCGCTTGGGTCAAAGTCTACTCTTGTTTGATTCCCTAGATGGACAAAGATAGCGATCGACCCTAGTCCAACCAAGAACCCACTAAACATGAATGCTAGAATCTTATACTTTTCAACATTTATGCCTGCTAGTTTTGCACCTTCTTCATTTGATCCAATAGCGCAAAGATACGTTCCAAGTTTTGTGAAGAACATTAAGAAGATGGATATTGCTATTGTTGGGAGTGCGAGAAGAAATGGGGATGGAAGATAAGGTATTGGAGACTCTCTTAAGAAATTGTAAGCTGGTACTGTGAGCGTCAAAACTCCGGATATGTTTCTTACATATGTTGTTAAGAATGCAAGTACAGCTGTCATTGCGAGAGTCAAGATGAATGAAGGTATCTTAGCCTTAACATGTACTACTCCATTAAATAATCCAATGAGTAGCCCAAAGATTGGATATATGAATATTGATGCTAAACCAAGGTATGGATATAGTAGCCATACTAATGCACCTCCGAACATCCATATCCCCATGTACGAGACGTCAATAGATCCGAGGAGAATAACGAAAGTCGGGCCTACAGCCAGCATCGATGTAACAGCGAAATTCTTTAAAATGGCTACTAGATTACTTGATGAGAGAAATCTCTCTGGAACAATTGATGAGAATGTTATTACTAGTCCGAGTATAGCCCATATAGCTGGATTTCCTCTAATCAATCTCCAAGCAGAGGTAAGTATTGGTAAGGTTACTGCTCCTTTTCTAAGATTACTACTCAAAGCTCTATCACCTTCCTAAACTCTTCATTTGTGTATACTTTCTGTATCTTTCCATCTCTTATTAAAACTATTTTATCGCAGAGGATGGCATACTCTTTCGGGTCATCACTTACTAGAATCATCGATATACCATTCTTCTTCATCTCTAACAACACTTCATAAATATCTTCTCTAGCACCTACGTCAATACCTATAGTTGGGTCTTCTAAGATAAGTATTTTTGGACTTCTCTCAAGCCACTTACCAACAGATACTTTTTGCTTACTTCCTCCACTCAATGAATAACACTCCGTATCTACACTTGGAGCTTTAATTCTAAGTTTCTTAACTATCTTCTCTGCAAGAATTTTTTCAGCCTTAAAACTTATTACTGAAACGATCTTTAATGGTCTTCTTACAATCTTCTCAAAATTAACTATAGAGACGTTCTTCCTTATAGGCCAATAGAGAAATAATTCTTTACCTGTCTCGCCTGAGAAATACCCGATACCTCTACGCAGTCTTGAATGAGGTTCACCTTTTATGCCTATTTCCTTGTTATCTACGATTAATTTGCCGCTATCCGCTAAGAGCTCGCCATATAGTGATTTTGCTATTTCACTCTTACCGCATCCTGCAGGTCCAAACAGTCCAATACATTCTCCTTCGCGTACATCGAAAGTGATATCTTGATAATAACCTTTCTTCGTAAGGTTCCTGACAGATAAGATTATTGGTCTACCTTCAGCCTCAGCTCTTCCATATTCATGACCTCCATAAAGTTCATAATATGAAACTCTGCCAACTATTTCTCTAAATAACCGATCTTCAGAGATTTTTTCCACTGAAAGATCGTGGTGTGCAACTAGCTTTCCATCTCGTAGAACATATATTCTATCACTGAACTTCATTACTTCAGGGATTATATGAGAAACGAATATGAAGGAATTATTCTTCTTCAAGTTCAATAGATATTGGAATAATTCATCTCTCTCTTCAATCGATAATGGAGCCGTAGGTTCATCAAGAATGATTATAGGCGTGATATCTGATGCTCCACCATCACCGATTGCAAGTCTAATACTGAGGATTGCTCTTGCTATCTCAACCATCTTCTGTGTAGATAAGGGAAGCTCATACATATAACTACCCAAATCGCACCTTACTCCAAGCTCATCAAAAACTGATTTCGCGATCCCTATGATCTTCTCTAGCTGCAACCTTCCAAGTCTAGTAAATTTCTCTTCAAGACCTAGAAAAAGAAACTGATATACTTTAAGATGAGGTATTACACCTCTTTCTTGGTAAACTATAGAGATGCCTCTTCTCAAAGCTTCTATAGGATTCCTGGGAAAAGGAACTCTCTGACCAATGTAGTATAGTTCACCACTGTCTGGCGGATATACCCCTACAAGTATTTTCATTAGTGTAGATTTACCCGCACCATTCTCACCAACTATACTGAGGATCTCGTTTTTCCTGACTTCTATAGTGACTGCATCAAGCGCCTTAACGACATTATCAAAGGTCTTAGAAATATTTTTAGCTTCTAGTAATTGTCTTTGAATATCCATTACTCATTCGCTCCAATACAAAAAATAAGAGGGGAGTTTATTAAAGATTATTAAAGAAGGCGCGGTCTACCTACTCTAATGCGCCCCAGAATGGTTCAAGCTTCAAGCCTTCAGCTTCAGCAGCCTTTAATTTAGATTCATTATCACTATAAGTATCCCATGTCAGCTCAAGGAAGTACTTCATGGTTAAGCCGAACTGTTTCCTGAAGGATTCAAGGTTCTGTCCCTTAGTTCTATCTTCTGTAACCTTCATTCTCTTCATCATTGGTACATAGTAGAAGTTGTTAGCTGTTAGATAGTTCTTTGCATGTCTATCATACGTTAATCCAAGCTCTTGACACTTTCCAACAGAAAGTGTTCTGAAATCATATGGATATTCCTTAGCAGGATAAACCTCACTAATCTTCTGGAATTCTAGTAATTTTCCAGCATCTACAACTACAAAGTTCGGGTGCCACCATAATCCAGAAGACTTTATAAGTTCTTCATTCTCCTCCTTGATACGTGGTGTCGTCATGTTGAGAACTGTTGTAACCCATGGAGACTGAACCATCTCATCCCTAAGTGGGTATGATGCACCTGTAACAGCATCATAGGTGGCTGCAACACGGTATCCTCCAAAATACTGGAATTCTGTTAGAGAGGTCACAAACCAATCTCCTTTTACAACCTCTTCTAGACATGCCACTATAGCATCTCTTGCAGCTGCGAATGGTCCAATGTCTATACCTCTTTCTTTGAAGACTGAAACTGTACCCATTGCTTGGTCGTCGTTATGACCCCAGACTGCTTCATAGTCTGTTCTTACAGCTAGAGCATCTTCACCCGCTTTTCTACCACCTGGATATGCCCATTCACCCCAGTAATGTCCAAGTAGCTGTATGAATGGGTATCTTCTCCAGGCAATAGCTATACCTTGATTTATCAATGCTGTAGAGTCTGGAGCAATAGTCTTGGAAGATTGTACATGCAGAACCTTGCTTTTACCATACTTCCTCATCTTCTCAAATAGTAGTGTCATGCAGTGGAAGCTCATCTCATCTGACATAGTACTAAATTCGAAGAACCAATGTGGACCTCTATCACCAGGCAGTAATGCAGGGTCTCTACACCAAGCAGTTGCAGCAAATACTTTATTCTCTTCACATAATCTAACAATCTCCTCCATTGCTGCTAGTGCTGGGGCCCAGTAAACTACACCCTTCGCACCAGCAGCAATTAATGAGTCAGTAGCTTCAACCGCTTTTAATGCTTCGGCACCTATTTCTATTCCCTTAAAATCTAGCCCGAGCTGTTTGCAGGCTTGGTCTGCTCCTTGATAATCATATTTTGGTGCTTCTTGAGCTAATGTCCAAGTAACGTATCCAACGAGGAACCTCTCTCCAGGCTTACCTGTAGCATACTTCTTTGCTAGTTCATGTCTAAGCTCCGCAAGCCCTGGAGCAGCTGGAACTGTTGGACTAATAGTAATTGTTTCCCTAATCGTTTCTTTAACAGTCTCTTTAACTGTTGTAGGAACTGTGACTGTTGCTGCCGGTACTTCAGGTTTCAATGCATATCCTGCTACTCCTCCTATCACTAGTCCAGCTACGGCTGCTCCAGCAACCTTTGCAGCTGTTCCTACAGCCATTCTTCTGGAAATCTTCCTGTTAAGAATATTTTCTTCATTATTCATATTTCTCTTAGACCTCACAATAAGATTTGGCTATGCCTCTTATAAATCTTCTCAGTACGTCTCTTAGTTAAAAATTTTAGAAAAGAAGCCGCGAAAACCGTTGTCCGCTTTTATTTTTTTAAATATGTACATCTTACGGATTTTTAAACATAACAGGTTTATACTACTAAAAAGTTACTAAAAAGTTGAACCAAAGATTATTTAAATAATGTTTTTTCTTAAATATGTTATATTCTACCTACGACTATAGTCAACTTAACTAATGGGGAAAACATATCCATACCCTCACCATAACTATATTCTCCCCCTACATTAAGCTTACCGAAAACCAGTGTAACTGAACCTTAGAGTTAAACTTGTTTAAATCAATATTCAGTTTTGATGAAGAAAAGCTTGATGCAATGTGGAGGGTAAATGTTAAAGGCACAATATACTGTATACGTGAAGCTTTAAAACATATGATTAAGAGACGTTACGGCAAGATAATAAATATTTCAAGTACAGCAGCAATAGAGACAGCTTCAGCTGAGACAACACTATACGCTATAACCAAAGCAGCAATCATAGCTTTAACCAGAAGACCGGCATTTGAGCTCCGAGAATACGGAATAAATGTTAACCCTATTGCTCCAAGCTTTGTCTTAACAGGATACGAATATCAGGGGAAGGAGTATCGAGGAAATTCAACAAATAATCGAGAAGAGAAAAAGATAGCCTCACTAAAGAGAGTTACTGAACCAATTGATATAACTAATGCTGCAGTATTTCTAGCATCTGATGAGTCTTCATTCATAACAGGACAGGTAATAGTAATAGATTGTGAAAGGATCGATTATCTAACTCATTCAGTTTAAAATTGAGGTACTCAACAGCTATTGGTTCAGTTTTAACCATTTCCACTCAGTTTGTGAAGTATTACTCATGACGTAGGTTTTTACGGTGTTTTTCAGAACTTTTAAAGTGAAAGATTTATTTACAACGGTATAGAAAGAAGAAAACATGAGGCTAAGAGATAAAGTAGCTATCGTTACTGGAGGAGCAAGAGGGATAGGGTTTGCTATAGCTCTAAGATTCGCTAAAGAAGGTGCAAAAGTAGCTATATTTGATATAGATATAGCTAAAGCAGAAGATGCTTTAAAAAAGATAAAAGATGAAGTAAGAGATGCTGATGTTATTGCTCTGAAAGTAGATGTGAGTGATGTTGAATCTGTAAAGAAAGGTGTGGAGAAGGTGGTTGATAGTTATGGGAGAATAGATATCTTAGTAAATAATGCGGCAATCCATCTAGGTAAACCATTCCATGAAGAGCCTCTAGAATACTGGGAGAAACAATTCAAGATAAATGTTCTCGGAACAGTCATACCGTCCCAGACCGTTATACCATATATGATGAAAGCTAGGAAAGGATCTATAATCAACATATCTTCGAAGGCTGCTATAACTGGGGAACCTGGGCATGCTGCTTACAGCGCATTGAAAGGAGCAATACTTTCTCTAACTCTGGCTATGGCTATAGATTTAGCACCATACAATATTAGAGTTAACGCTATCTGCCCTGGGCCGACTGAAACAGACTTACTATATGCTGCAACTACTGAGGAAGATAGAAAAAGAATGGCACAACGTTCGCCTCTAGGGAGATTAGCGAAACCTGAAGATATAGCTGCTGCAGCTTTATACTTTGCTAGCGATGATTCTGCTTATGTTACAGGTCAGAGAATTGCAGTAGATGGAGGAATGTCTATTGTTGCAGTTGAAAGATTCTAAGAAAAAGAGTTTATTTTTGTTCAACCTACTTCATTATTATTTTACTATTAAAGGGGTATTACTTAGTGTAAGAAGCTGCAAAATTTAGATTATAAGATTCTTCTACATTAGATTGTCTGGAGATGATGGATTAAGAACAGTTTTTGTAGAGTTTGGGGGGACAGTATGTGCATCTTATAATGACTTAGAGTTCACTCAGAAATAGTGGAATCGCTATGGTAGCTTATTCAGCATCTTCAGAACCTCTTTTAACTATTAAGCCTTGCTAAAAGATTTTGCTAGTCCAGGTTAATCTTTTATAATTAGTTATTCATCTCAAGATAAGATGAGTAAAAGAGTTAAAGTATGCGTGGTTGGTGCAGGCAGAGCGGGAGAAGTACATGCATTAAATCTTTCATATAGAATCTCTTTAGCAGAATTAGTAGCTATAGTAGACCAAGACTTAAATCTAGCTAAACAACTTTCGCAGAAGGTTGGAGGAGTTCATTGCTACCAAACTTTTAGAGATGCATTAAGGAGTGAAGAGATTGAGGCTACCTTTATAACTACTCCAACATTTACCCACTGCCCATTAACAATAGAAGCGGCAGAAGCTGGAGTACATGTTTTCTGTGAGAAACCTATGGCTTTAAGTCTTGAAGAAGCAGAGAAAATGATTTCAGCGGCTAGAAAAAATAACATAAAACTACAGATAGGTTTTATGAGGAGATTTGATCCAGAGATAAAGAAAGCGAAATCGCTAATTGTTGAGGGAGCTATTGGAAAACCAATACTGGTAAAGAGCTTAACTAGAGGACCAGGCCTTCCACCTAAATGGGCTTTAGACCCTAAGACAGGCATAGGAATGATAGCCGAGGTAAGTAGTCATGATTTTGATTCTGTTAGATGGCTTATGGGCAGTGAGGCTGTAAGCGTTTATGCTCTCGCTGATGCATTAATCCGCCCAGAACTTAAGGAGGAATACAGAGACTATCACGATGTTTATGTAAGTATGCTTAGATTTGAGAATAATGGTTTAGGTATAGTGGATGGTGGATGTCCAGTAGGCTATGGATATGATGCAAGAATAGAAATTCTCGGAACTGATGGTTTGATCATGGTTGGAGAGGTTAAAGGCACTACCCTACTTATCTCTAAAAGTGATAAGAAAGCAGTTACAGAAACATTCCAGAGTTGGAGAAACAGGTTCTATGAAGGATATATTAGCGAGGCAGAAAGTTTCCTTAAAGCAGTAATCGAAGATAAAACACCAGAAGTTACCGGTGAAGATGGGAAGAAAGCGTTAGAGCTAGTCCTCGCAGCAATAGAATCAATCAAAACAAATAAACCAGTAGCCCTACCGCTAAAATAGATAACAATTAACATAATGCCCCTATTACATCAGTGGATAAAATGTAGAAAGAAAGATGGGCCGGGTGGGAATCGAACCCACGACCTCCGCCGTCTCCTTGACAATCCTCTGTAAGGGCGGCGTCATAGCCTCTAGACTACCGGCCCAATCTCTACAAAATGTTTTCACTTAATTTATAGGTTTTTCTCTTTGTAAATCATTAATGAAATAGTTCCTGCATAGTTGCTTAAAAATACTTCTTAACCAAGATTACATATTCAGAGCTTTTGAGAAGAATATTTGTTTAATATGTTCTCATAGAAAACTACTAGATGGACGTCTAAGAGAAAAGAAAGCTTGTAATGCGGGGGGTGGGATTTGAACCCACGAACCCCTACGGGATTCCCCTACATTTGTGATCAGGGTCCTAAGCCCTGCGCCTTTGACCAGACTTGGCTACCCCCGCTCCCTACTTTATTTTGCTAGCTAATTTTTATCTTTTAACTACCCCACCCTATCTAACTAATGAGAAGGGATAAGGACTACCTTTATAGTGGTAGAGACCCTCTTCCGGCCTTGAGGCGGGGGGTTCGGAGACTGTAGATATATAGCCCTTGGAAATGTAGTAAGTTACTGGCTTAAAGATGTCTATGATGTTAAGGAAGAGCACTAAGTTAACTGCTTATAACATAAAACCATCGGAGGAATAGGCATAAGTTATAGAGGTTATTGCAGGAGGTGGGCGCATATATCAAAGTCACCGGATGTAAGCCGCTGCTCATGATAAATAGAATAAACTTTGTAGAAATATCTTCAAGATTAGCAGGAGTTTCAATAGTGGTATGGGAGATTCGTTTTTATTATAGAAGGTCTATGAACTATCAATGTTAAGAAGAAGGGTCATGGATATTTCCTTGCTATTGCTCACGCTGAGATGGGGGCCGATTTTGATGATGAAGAAGATATCGCCTGGAAAAGAATTATCAGTAGTAGATACAAAGTAAATACATAAAAATTCTCTGTTATAGAAATCTTTGACGATGAAGCTGTTAAAAGCTTATGTTATGATTACGAGACCTCCTAATGGTATCTTGATGTTTGTAGGGGTATTAGCAGGTGTTGCTATCTCATATTCTAAGATAATCCGTTTTGAAGACCTCATCTACTCATTTATTGTTGCATATGCTTTGAATGGTAGCTCAATGGTTCTAAATGATTATTTTGATAGAGATGTTGATAGAGTTAACGCTCCTCATAGACCGATACCATCCGGTTTAATCAAACCTTCACATGCAGTTATTTATTCATCCATACTAGGATTAACAGGCATAATCTTCTCAAGTCTAATCTCAATCTATTGCACGATAATAGCCATAATATCTTACATAGCTGCATTCTTATATAATTCAAGTTTAAAGAAGACAGGTTTGATGGGAAATTTTATTGTAAGCTTAATCGTTGCTACACCCTTCATATTCGGTGCAACAATGAGTGACGGATACATATCTAATAGAATAACAGTGTTTATCGTCCCTGTTATATTATCAAATACTGGACGGGAAGTAATTAAAGGAATTGCTGATGTTGAAGGCGACATATTTAGACAAGTGAATTCTATCGCTAGAGTTAAAGGAGCGGGTAAAGCTGCATTGGTAGGTTCTATTCTATACATCCTAGCTGTTCTATTTAGTCCAGTACCTTACATCCTAGGATGCGTTTCCGAATATTATCTACCAATAGTCTTGATAGCAGACGTAGGGTTTATTATTTCTGCAGGTAAAATAATGAAGAGGCCAGACAAGGAGAATGCTATTAAAGTTAAGAATGAGACATTACTCTGGATGTTTATAGCACTTATCGCATATATACTTGGGGGCATATTATGACCTCGGTATATCTTTCTTCTCGAATATGTAGTAGCAACTATTATTTCTTGAATCTTTTAGAACCTCAGTTATAATATAACCTCTTGGAAGATAGTGTTCAAATATTCTTCTGGTTATTTCTCTCCATTCAATTGCGATGGATAAGTCCTTCTTCTTCATTGATTCAATATCCATCGGGATTTCTAAATAGAATTTCTCAACATTTAAGTTTAACTTATAGTCTAGTATTCTCTTAAACGGCCCATCACGAACGATTACATTACTCTTTTCTAAATTGTCTAAGTAGGCATTATCTACCTTATCTTTCAATTTTCTAGAAAGTTTTTCTTCAACTTCTTTAGAATCTAGTTTCCACTTAATGAGAAGTCTATCCGATTCTAGACCTCTATTCTGCGGGTCTCTCATTAATCCATAAAAGTTTCTCATATACTCTCTCCCTATACCTCCTAGCTTATGTATGCTCGTATATGCCTCAAATGGGTTTAATGGGTCAATAAGCCATACGGCTTGGTTTATGTTTTCCTCTAGTAAGTGTTCTCTTACCGCTATTCTCAGCTCAGTAGGTAGTTCGGTATCACTATATTCAGGTAAAACTCCACAGAAATGTATGTAGTGGAACAATTCTCCATTCTTAAATGAATTGTATCCACATAATAAGCCTACAGGTCTATTATTCTGGTCATATGCAACTAGAACTATTCCACCCATTTCTTGAAATGCAATAAGAACATGATATGGTATTATGTCTCCTCTCCCCAAGAATACTGTTTGAAATGCTTCTAGTTGCTTAAATGATTCACGGTTAGTTACTCTAACGATCCTAATGTTCTGCTCCATGATATTCTAACATGATCTGTAAGTATCAGATATTAAGACTTTATCACAATGGATTATGTAGAATAATTATTGATTTAAAGACGTGACTCCTTACCGCCTTGGATAAAGTATTTTTAAAGCTGATGTATCTATAAGCTTGATACTAATGGAATTACCTAAGATACTTGGTGGAGAAGCTGTAAGGAAAAAGCCTTTCCCTAAGTGGCCCATATTTGATGAAAGAGAGAAGGAATTCTTGCTTCAAGCATTGGAAAGTGGAAGATGGGGGGTTGGAGGAAAACTTCAAGAGGAATTTGAAAAGAAGTTCGCAGATTTTCAAGATGCTAAACATGCCTTACTATGTTCTTCTGGAACTACAGCATTAAAGATTGCTTTAAAAGCCTTAGGTATTTCACCTGGAGATGAAGTAATAATTCCTGCATATACATTTATAGGAACAGCTATTGCAGTTCTTGACTTACATGCAAAGATAATATATGCAGATATAAGTTTAGAAACATGCACGATAGATATTGAAAGCGTAAAGAATAAGATTACTGAGAAAACGAAAGTAATCATCCCGGTACATTTTGCAGGTAGACCAGCAGATATGGATGCTGTAAGAGAATTCGCTGAAGAAAAAAATCTCTCAATACTTGAAGACGCTGCGCAAGCACATGGAGCTGAATGGAAGAATAGGAGAGTGGGCGCTATAGGAGATGCAGGAGCATTCAGCTTCCAATCCTCTAAAAATATTACTGCAGGTGAAGGAGGAGCAATAACTACAGATAATGATAAACTAGCATCTGCTGCATGGTCTCTAAGAAATGTCGGTAGACCTAGAGGTGGACCCTGGTATGAACATAGAATATATGGATGGAACTACAGGATTACAGAATGGCAAGCAGCCATATTGTTAGCACAGCTTGAACGAGCTCCTAAATTAATGGAGAAGAGAGATTCTTCAGCAAGGTATCTTGATAAGCTGTTGATGGAGGTAGATGGGGTTGAGCCGTTACCAAACGACCCGAGAGTATCTAGACATGCACACCATTTATATGTCTTCAGATATGATCCAACAGAGTTTAATGGCTTAGAAAAAGAATTGTTCATCCAAGCTTTAAGAGAGGAAGGGATACCATGTAATGCAGGATACAGACCATTATATAGTTACAGCTTCTTGCCAAGATCGAGTCCTCTACCAAACACAGAGAAAGCAGCATACATTGAAGCAGTATGGATACCTCAACCAGTATTATTAGCTGAAAAAGAAGACCTAGAAGATATCATAATTGGGATAGAGAAGATAAAGAAATATTCTAGAAAGATTAAAGAAAAATGTAAAACCATTATAGGGGAGTAGCTAACCATAAAGAACAACCTAAATTAAATTCAATACATCTTCAGAAAAAATAGCATTATTGAAGCATAAAATTTATGTAGAGAACAGCAAAAAAGTAAATATGAAAAGAAAAGAGTTTAACACTAATGCATGCGGGGGTAGCCAAGCCTGGTCAAAGGCGCAGGACTGAGGCTCCTGTCCCATAGGGGTTCGTGGGTTCAAATCCCACCCCCCGCACTATCCTGAACAATAATAGAAGG
>Ga0209393_1000264_pt1 | contig 26934 bp, 30 predicted proteins | sample SSWtaG_2_FD_184117 | JGI IMG/M metagenome (GOLD analysis project Ga0209393, IMG submission 184117) | Hot spring microbial communities from Sandy's Spring West, USA to study Microbial Dark Matter (Phase II) - SSWsed_130316 (SPAdes)... | ecosystem: Environmental > Aquatic > Thermal springs > Hot...
CGACCGTGACCGCCCAGCCGTCCCAACCGCCAACACCTCAACCCGCCCCACCACCAACCGCTCAACCGCAACAACCCTCACCGCCCCCCAAAGCCGTCTTGGACTACTTGGAGCAACTGCGTCGGATAGAAATGCAGCGGAAGCGGGAGGCGAAAAACATCTGGCTTGCCGTCGCCGCTTTGGGCGATTTGGTGAAAGCCATGCAAGGGATTGCCAGTGGCGGTGACATCTTGGACGCCCCGTCCAATTACGACCCTCAAAAGACGCTCCAAACCTTCGCCGCCTACCAGACCAACTTCGCCCAGTTGCGCCAGTGGCTTCATCGGTTGCAACCGCCTCCCGAATGCCTTGCGCTCCACCAAGCCTACGACCAAGCCTTGCAAGCCCACATCAACACCATTGGCAAACTGCAAGAGCGGGTGCAGATGAAAGATTTGGCGGGGACGGCACTGATGGGACTGACCGCGCAAGGACAAATCAGCAGCGCCTTGCAAACTGCCGACAGCGAACTTGCCGCCGTCTGTGCCTATTACGGCATCCAGAAGTTCTTCACCATCGGCGACGAATGACTTGCCCCTTCCTGCCTCTACCTTGAACCCTTTCTCACCGATGCCTGCCTTCATTGTCCCACTTTCTGACGATGCGTCTGAAAATCGGTCAAAATTGCCATCAAATCGTCAAATTTTCGCTATTGACATGGACTTGGCAAGTGCTAAAATAATGCTGGCAGGCCAAGTATAGTCTTGGCAGGATGGGACAGCACTTAGAGGAGGACAAAGCAATGCCGTTTCGGACAGTGCAGCGAGTCAACCGACAGAGTGCTAAGCCTGTTTACTGGCAAATCAAAGAAGCGATTAGAGCCAGCATTGAGCGGGGCGACCTAAAGCCAGGGGAAGTCTTGCCAGGGCGGTTGGAACTGTGCCGCATGTTAGGCACAAATCGTCCTGCCGTAGACCGCGCCATCGCCGAACTGGTCAAGGAGGGTTGGCTCATCAGCATCAAGGGGAAGGGGACTTTCGTCGCAGATCGGACAGTAACCTCAACTGCTCCTGTCGCGACCTTCGCTGTCGTTTGGCTGCCTCCCAGAGTGCAGGCTACTTCCGACACCCCTATCACGAGCAGAGACAACATTTACTGGGGTCCGCTCCATCGGGGCATCAGTTACGCCGCCAGCGAGTTAGAGGTGCGGTTAATTTTCCGTCAGTGTCCTTCCGAAGTTCTTCAAGATTTCATGCGGGAGGCAAAGGTGGACGGGCTGATCGTTCTGGCACCCCATGTGGACGATGAGCAGGTGCTTCGGGATTTGTGGCGGCGCCGTCTTCCCTTTGTGGCGACCTCTTCATCCTTTGAGGATGACCGCCTCCCTTGCGTGGACACCGATAATTTCGCTGGGGTTCAACAGGTCTTGGAGCACTTATGGGATTTGGGGCATCGGCAGATCGCCATCGTCAACTTGGCTCTGCAAAGCACCGACCTGTTAAGGCGGTGGGAAGCCTTTCAAAAGTGGGTAGGGGAACGGGGACTTCCCTTTGACCCCCGTTGGGCGATGCTCTCCTCTTCCTATCGTTGGGGCGAAGGAGAGGCGTGGGTTGGGCGAATGGAGCGATGGCTCCAAGAAGTGCCCTTGCCGACGGCGATCTTTGCAGCCGCTTATGAGATGGCATTAGTCACGCTCAAAGCCCTCCAGCGTCAGGGGATTGCCGTGCCAGAGCAAGTCTCTTTAGTCAGTTTTGACGACCCGACCTCCGCAGCGTTCCTTGACCCTCCCTTGACTACCGTTCGTCAACCTTTGGAAGCCCTTGGACGACGAGCCGTTCAGAAACTCTACGACGCTTTGCGGAAGGGGATGATGCCCGAAGGGACGGAGTTGTTGCCGCCTGAACTGATTGTTCGGGGCTCTACTGCCCCACCGAGGGCAGAGGGGACGAAGATGCCAACCATCACCAAAGGAGGTGCTTCAACATGACGGCGTTGAAGGGCGTTTGCCGGTTGGTCGTTGTCCGCCAAAACCTTAAGGCAAAAAGGAGGGAGCATGCCATGAAGCGTTGTGCCTTCACCCTCATTGAATTGCTGGTAGTGATCGCGATTATCGCGATCCTGGCAGCAATTCTGTTCCCGGTGTTTAGTCAAGCCCGCGAGAAAGCCCGCCAGGCTTCAGACCTTAGCAACATGCGCCAATTAGGCTTGGCAACCCTTCAATACAACCAAGACTATGACGAAGTGTTCTGTCCTGGTGTCAGCAACATCGGTTGGTGGGACTGGGGCTGGGGAATGGACCCAGGTCCGCTCGTTTACTGGCCAGCGCTCCTTTTGCCGTATGTCCGCAACGCCCAAATCTTCGTATCGCCTAAATTCGCGTTGCTGTGGAACGAGAACTTTGCCCAGTGGGTGCACTACGGTGCTCATGGACCGTTGGTGCAGCGACTGCCAGATGGACAAAGGGCTTTGCCCGTTTCTTACGGCGCCGTCTCAGCAGAATGGTTCGGTTGTTGGCCGCGCACAACAGCACCCTTTGACTCTTGGTGCGGACCTGGTGGTGGATGGTTTGGGGCTTTCATGCCCGGTTTCCCTTGGAATATTGCTGCGGGGCGTGCGCCAGTAACTTTAGCCATGATCGGAAAACCTGCAGAAACCCGTGTCATAGTGAATGCCATAGACTCCAACCTGAAGGCTGGTGGCGAACTGGACATCTTCAACGACAGTGGACAGTTTGAGTGGGGCTTTACGACTGTCGCTTACCCCCAAGTTCAACAATTTTGGTGGCTGATCAACATGAACCCACCAGACCCTGACAGGTTCGCTCCTTTCCTGCGCCATGTCAATTGCACTTTTGCCGATGGACATGCCAAAGCGATGCGATGGGGCTATGCTTGCCCACACGAGTATTCCGTCCAAGACGATGTGTCCATCGTGCCTCAACGATGTGTAGGGAGGTGAGCAAATGTGTTTCGCAGGGAAATACCTCTGCCAGTGTTCGTCGTTATCGTCGTTGTGGTGTTAGCGGTTGTGGGTGTTTTCTTCTGGCGCAAGTTATTCGGTGGACCGACAATGGTAACTGTGGAACAGTTGCCCCCTGAACTCAAACAGAGGTTGTCTCCTTTCCCTCCACAAAAACCAACTCCCACCAAACCATAAGCGTAAAACGAAGTATCGCTTACGCGGGGTAGGTAGCCCTACCCCGCGTTGCATCTTCTATGGTGGTGAGGTAAAATGACTCGTCGGCAGTTTCTAAGAGTAGCAGCATCAGTAGGAGGATTTTCCACCATGCCGACGCCTTTTTATCTCCCTCGCGAAGACGAAAAATTTTTGGACGAATTAGAGCGGGCAACTTTCCTTTATTTCGTGGAGCACACCAACCCCTGCAACGGGTTAGTGCGAGACCGAAACCGCCCCGAAGCTCCAGCCAGCATCGCAGCCACAGGTTTCGGGTTGACGGTTTGGGCGATCGCAGCCGACCGAAGATGGGTATCTCTTGATGACGCCCTCAAAGTCATCTTGGCGGCTCTTCGTTTCTTCGCCCAAGAAGCGGAGCAAGTTCATGGCTTCTTTTATCACTTCCTTGACTTTCACACGGGCGAACGCTATCAAACCCGATGGCGTTCAGAAATCTCCTCAGTGGACACCGCTTGGCTCCTCTCTGGAGTTCTTGTAGTGCGGCAAGCCTTCCCTGAGCATCCACAGATTCGTCGCTTCGCCACTCAAATAGAAGAGCGGATAGACTGGAACTGGATGCGGGATGGTGAGTTCACTTTGCGAATGGGTTGGACACCAGAACAAGGATTCCTTTCAGCCCGATGGGATGCATACGCCGAGCACATGCTGATGTATTTGCTGGGTTTAGGTTCACCGACTTTCCCTTTACCTCCAGAAAGTTGGGACGCTTGGGAACGCCGTTGGACAGAATATCGGGGTTTCCGATACTTGGATTGCCCACCTCTTTTTACCCACCAATACAGCCATGCCTTTGTGGACTTTCGGCGATGGCGAGACCACCATGCTGATTACTGGGCAAGTTCCGTTCAAGCCACTCTCGCCAACCGCCAGTTTTGCATAGACCATGCCGATCAATTCAAGTCTTATGGACCGAACTCATGGGGCTTGACAGCCTGTGACGGTCCTGACGGTTATCGGGCTTACGGCGCAGCAGAAGGTTGGCACGACGGGACTGTCTCCCCTCATGCGCCAGCAGGTTCTTTGCCTTTCGCACCAGCAGAATGCTTAGCGGCTCTGAAGTTCTTCCGCTCTCAGTTCGGTGACCGCCTTTGGGGGCGTTACGGATTCAAAAGCGCCTTCAACTTAGACCGAAATTGGTGGGCAACAGACACCATCGGCATTGACCAAGGCATGACCCTGATCATGGTAGAGAACCTTCGGAGCGGGCGAGTTTGGCGGTGGATGGCAGGCGACCCGACCCTTAAACGGGGATTGAAAAGGGCACGCTTTTCCCCCACCTCTTAGGATAACCACTCGCCATTACAGCGGTCTTGAAAAATTGCCGTCGCCTCATTCGCATGCTCGTCGCTCCCCGCTTTCATCGTGCCAAAGTTTTACGGCGCAAAAGAAGAGTGGGCAAGCGAGGCGCGTCGTGATGGCAAGGCGTCCAAAAGAAGCGCCACAACAAGGCGGGCAATCTTTACCCCTTTGGGTTCAAGGGTTGGCGATCGCATGGATGGTCGGCGTGCTCATCTGGTTTTTCACGGACTTCAAAATCCAGCAATGGCTGGCGATGATGCTTGCCGACTTGCTGCGTCAGTGACCGAGGCGTCTTACCCCAAAACGCCTTCATAACGGATGATGCATCGTGAGTGTCGGTGAGGGCTTAAAAGGGACGACCCGTTTCTTCCTTTTCGGCATGGGCAATCGGCGCAAACTCACCTACCAAGCGGGAAAGTTGATGGACGCTTTCACGGGAGAAATTCTTCGGCGTTGGGAGGTCATTAGCGAGGCGATTGAGCCTGCCGAGTATTGTGTCCGCCTGCAGACTGTGAACGACCGTGAGGTCACTATTCTGGAAGACGAAGAAGGCGTTTGGCTAACAGAAGGCGAAGAGCGCCTTCCGCTTTCACTTTCACCGCTGCGATTGCCTCGCTTTGAGGGTCACCCCTATGCTTGCGAACTTGCGCATTTTACACCACGAGGTTTTGATCAACATCGTGGACGGCAGACCCTTGCCCAACTTGTTCGTCTATCGTCGCCCTTGGCTTCGGGATGCAGCGATGATGGCGATGGTTTTGGAAAAGACGGGCAACTTGTTTTTGCTGGAGGGTTGGGTCATGGGGCTTCGTGACCCCTTTGACCGCAACAACAACGGCATCCCCGAACCCGATAACCTCGGTCAAGCCCTTTACCTTGTCTCGCTCTTCGCCGACGCTTCGCATCCCCTCGTGGCGAAGGTGCTCGCTGCCGTCCCAGAGTTCCAGCGTGGAAGGCACATTTGTGGGCTCACAGATTTCGCCGAACATCCTGTCTACCAGACGAAGTGGCTCAAGTATGGCTTGCAGCGGTTGGGTCTGCCTGATCCCTTTGTCATCCCCGAAGTGCCTGACAGTTATTCAGCGCTCTTGCGGGTGTTGGGCGACGAATTTGTCGCCAAGTAAACCGCCGTCCCCCACACTTGGCACACCGCCGAAATGTTCCTCTACTTGTTGGATCGGACAGCGTGAAGCAAATTAATTGCCTTGAGTAAAGTCAACACCACCAATCACTCAACGACCCCTGTCGGTTCTTTCACGGGAGCACGACGGGGACGCTTCAATCGCTGGACTTGCTGCTTGGCTGCCTCCGCTTGCTGCGCCTCCAAAATCAACCGCCCAATCACATCCCCCACAGGACGCATCGGGTCAACATACAAAATCCCATGCTTGAAAATCAGCACCTGCTTGTTGGTGCCTTCCAGTTCCAAGGCAATGGTGTAAGTGTCAAAGCCCCGCACGATCCCTCGCAATTGCATGCCCGTGAAAAAATGGACGGCGACAGGGATGCGTTCCTTGCGCAGGAAGTTCAAGTAGCCCTCCTGCACCTTGACCTTCGTCTCCTTGTTGTCGCTCACCTCACAAAACCTCCTTCCCGTCTCTTCATCAGCCTTTCAAGCAACCCTCGCCGAACGCCGTTGTTTCCAAAGCATTGGGGAAGGCTTGTTTATTCTGCCTTGCCTCAGCAACATCTGCCACAACTTGACCATTTGTTGCCCGATGTATTTGTAATCGTTGCGAACGCAGCGCCGTCAAAAGTTGCTCGTCATCGCTTTCTGTCGGCGTCGGCACCACCCACCTCTTTCGCATAGCCATCACCGCCATAGTTAAAAAAGCATTTGTTGGGCGAGGAAGGTTTCAATGCGTTGATTTGCCAACGAAACATAATCAGGGTTGATGTCGTAGCCGACGAAAATGCGCTTTGTTTTCAGGGCGGCAATTGCCGTCGTCCCGCTACCAATGAAGGGGTCAAGGACAACTTCCCCTTCAAAAGTGTAAAGTTGGATGAGGCGGTAAGGCAACTCAACTGGGAATGGCGCTGGGTGACCGACTTTCGTCGCAGGTTCGGCAGGGAAGCGCCAGACACTTTTGGTGAACTCCAAAAACTCTTCCCGACTAATCGTCGGTCTGCGCCCGAAAGGGTTTGCGCGGCTGAAAGTTTGTTTGCAGAAGATGAGGATGTATTCGTGGGTATCACGAAGGGTCGGGTTTTGAGGCGAGCACCAACTTCCCCAAGCCGTTGAAGGGCTGGCACTGGAGGCTTTATCCCAAATGATTTCCCCTCGCATCAAAAAACCCAGTTCCAACATGTCCTGAATGACGAAAGCGTGTAAAGGCAAGTAGGGACGACGCCCCAAATTCGCCAAGTTTACGCAAGCCCGCCCACCTGGCACCAGCACGCGATACACTTCTGCCATCACTCGCCTCAAAAAAGCCCGATATTCGTCCAGCGTCAGGTCATCGTCATACTCCTTGCCGACATTGTAAGGTGGCGAGGTGACCATCAGGTGAACTGAACAATCGGGCAATTCCTCCATCCTCTCCGAACTTTTGCAAAAAATGCGGTTAACGCATTCAGGGGGCAGAGGGTTTTCCAAGTAGCGAACAGATTCTTCCTGCGGCAATCCCTCGTAAAGGCGACGACTGTAAAAGGGTGTGGAGTCGTGAGAAACCCGCGCCGGGCTCCCAAAAGTGCTTGTCCTTGAGCCCTTCCTTGCCATCACCTTCACCTCGCCTAATCTGCCTGCCAATAGTGCAACCATCGCTTGTAAGGGGCGAATAGCGCTTCCTTCGTTTCTAAGTCTGTCGGTCTTTGCCAGTTTATCATCAAAGTTTTGGTGAGCGGATGCTCAATAAGGGCTTTCACCGCTTTGGAAGAAATTTCAACGCCTCGCGGGTTAGTGCCGTGCCTCGGTGTCTTTAGGTAATTCTCCCTGCCCATTCTTTCAAAAACTTCCCGTTGTGCCTGCAAAGGGATGCCGTGAAAGCCACCTGTCCCACCCCATCGGATGATCACAAGCAACATGTCGCATTTAGGTTGGTAACTTTCTGTGAACCCCTTGACCTGTTCCCAATCCACTGTCCAAACGATTTTCACGGCGGGTGTCCCCTTTGATTGTGCCGTGATTGTTTTGATGGAAAGCGGATGACCCTTCACTTGGACATCAACCTCGTGCTCCGTGACGGGGATGTCTAAGTTCACGCTGTCTTCGCCGAACTTATGGATGAGCAGTGCCACGAGGATTTGTTCCCTTAGCGTGCCCACTTCCATACCGACCTTTCGTCCTCTGGAGACTTGCTGTTCGGCGAGAGCGAACAGGTAAGGGAGTTTCCGTCGGATTTTGGCGCACAATTTCTCATCACCAAACAGTTCGTCCAACGGTGTCATCAACCTCACTCCTTCCTCTCCCGCTGCACCTGATAGACGGTGCGGATCAACTCTTCAGCGTTGGAAGGTTTCGGTTGGCGTTCCAAGGCGGCGTCAATCATCCGTTGGGCTTCAAAGCGAGAGTAGCCGAGGGATTGCAAAATCTCCAATGCTTCGCTGATGACATCGGTGACGGTTGGAGCGGGCGCTTCCTCTTCGGCAAGCAAGGCGAATTTGGCGACTTTGCCTTGCAGGCGGGCGATAAGTTCGCGGGCGCGTTGGCGCCCGACGCCCGGCAATTGCGTCAGCGTTTTGATGTCGCCATCCTCAATCGCCCGCGCCAAAGTCGCCATCGACACGGCAAAGAGTTGCAACGCCCCCCGAACGCCCAACTTGGGCACGGAAAGCAACCGCTCAAAAAACTCCCGCTCCAATTCGTTGCGGAAACCCAACAACATCGGCGTGGCGCGCCCTGGCTCTACCTGCAGCAAGTAAAGCGTCACCAGTTCCACTTCGTCGCCGATCTTCAAACTCCCTGCCCATCGGGCGACGACGCTGGGCACGAGCACTTCGTAGCCGACCCCGTTGACATCCACGACGAGCCGTTGATTGTGCCGCTCCATGAGCCGACCCTTGAGCCGTCCAATCATGGCGTTGCCATCACCTCGCTGGGTGACAAAAGGCAGTGACAAAGGGCGAACGCCAGCGCATCAATGGCGTCTTGCCAAGGCGGCAATTCTGCCAGCCGAAGCATCTGCCGCACCGCTGCCGTCAAGATGAACCGCGACGCATTGCCACTGCCCGTCAGCGTTCGCTTCACTTGCGTGTAGGGGTAACTGACGACGGGCACGCTCAAATTGGCGGCGGCAGCCTTGATGACGCCGACACTCTGCGCCACGACCAACGCCGACCGCATGTTGAAGGGGCGGACATGAGGCTCTTCCACGACGACGCAATGAACGGCATGCTCCCGCAAGAGCGCCGTCACCTCGTTAAAAAGCCACGCCAACCGTTGCGGGAGCGACAAGCCGTTGGGTGGACGAAAGATGCCGCAGTCTATGACCTGCCACGATCGTCCTGATGTGCCGAGAATGGCGTAACCGATTTGCCGTGTGCCTGGGTCAATGCCGACGATAATTTGCTCCGTTCTCATCTTCCCTTTCGCCCACCTTTCATTGTGGCGCATCCGCCTTTCCTTGCCGACTTGCCAACTACCCATCTACCTGCTACCTATCTGCTCACTTGCCTGATGTTTTGTGGCAAGGTTAGTGCGTCTGAAATTCGCTTGCCTCTTCGCTTGTCTCAAAGGAGTGAGTCGGCGTGGACGGGTTGGCATGGTTTGCGACGACGCCAGAAGGCGAACGGTTGGGCAAGTTGGCGGCACAAATGGCACGCTTGGAGTTAACACCACTGCCTTGGTGGTTCGCACCATTAGAACCCTTGCGTTGGCTGGACGCTTTGGTCAGCGATGCGCCCCACGCCAAATTCACGGGGATGATTTACGCCGTCACCGCTTTGTTGGTGGGCTTGACAATTTTTTGGCGATGCCGTCGCCTCGGGTGGCAACGCGGCGTCCTCGCCTTGCTGGCAGCTGCCAACACTTTGCTGACGCTGACGGGGTTGCATGTGGCGATGATGTGGCTGCTCACGGTCATCCCGCACGGGACGCGCTGGTCCGTCCCTGCTGACGCTCCCTTCATGTTGGCGAACTTTCACGCTCACTCCAACCTTTCGGCAGGCGGCATTTTGTCGCCCGAACGCCTCGTCCTTTGGCATTGGCGAAAGGGCTATCGTATCGTCGCTATCACCGATAGCAACACCGTAGAAGGCAGTTTGAGGGCGGAAGCGTTCGTCCGACGCCGACGGTTGCCTCTCGTCGTCGTGACGGGCGAAGAATTTCGGGGCAAGACGCACCTTTTGCTTTTGGGTCTCCGCCGCGATGTGACGCCAGCACAAGCCGATGTGCCCAAAGCCATCCGACTTGCCGAACGCCTTGGCAGCCTTGTCATTGCCGCTCACGCTTGGACAGGACGACACTCCTATGGCGAACTGATGGCTTGGGGCGTGGATGGATTTGAGATTGCCAACAGTGGTGCCCTCGCCGACGCCCTTTTACGGCAGTTGTGTCGGCAACATCGTTTGACAGTTTTGGGCAACTTGGATTTTCGGGCGGGCAACACGCCGAAGGTGGCGACGGTGTTGCCTGCGGGAGCGACGACGCCAGCGAAAGTGTTGGATGCCTTGCGGAAGGGGCATTGCGCCGTCCTCTACGATGCCCGCCACTTAGAAGTGGGCTACCATTGGCTGCGGGCGCGCCTTTCAGTCGCTGCCGAACTTTGGGCGACGGGGCAGGTGACGACCCTGCTCGGTTTTGGGCTTTGGGGCTTGGGCGGTTGGTATTTCCGACGACGATGGCGGAAGGGGCGACGGGCAAGCGAACCGCTCCCTCAAAGCCGATGGCTTGTGATAGCGGTGGCGCAAATTGCTGTCGCGTTGTCCGTCGGCGCTTTGGGAGTTTGGGCGATGGCAGCGGATTTCAAGGGAAGTTGGTTTCCGCCGATAGAAAGCGTCGTCCTCGCATGGGCGCTCGCTTGCCCCTTCAATTGGTGGCTATGGGCAAAGAACCCCTAATGGCTTCCGACGGTCACAACTGAAAGCGGGCGAAAAGCGGTTGAAGGCGCTCGTAAGTTTGCTGGAGCAGTTCGGGAAGGACTTTCGTTTCGGCGATGACGGGCATGAAGTTGGTGTCACCGTGCCAGCGGGGGACGATGTGGATGTGCAAGTGCTCGTCAATGCCCGCCCCCGCACAGCGCCCCAAATTCAACCCGATGTTGAATCCCTGCGGTTGGAAGGCTTCCCTCAAAACTTGCTCGGCGATTTGCGTGACCTTCATCAACTCCGCCAATTCCTCATCGCCCAGCCCCGTCAAACTGGGCACATGGCGGTAGGGCACGACCATCAAATGCCCGTTGTTGTAAGGGAAAGCGTTCAAGATGACGAAAGTGCGGGGGAAGCGGGCGACGATGTAGTTTTCGCGGTCACGCCCCTCATTGGGCTTCTCACAAAAGATGCAACCCTTTTGCTCGTTCGCCGTCGTCACATACGCCAACCTCCATGGCGCCCAAAGGATTTGTCGTCTCATCGCCGTCACCTGCGTTCACATGCCCATGATGTGGTAACCGCAGTCCAAGTAGACGATTTCGCCCGTGACGGCGGAGGCGTAGTCGCTGAGCAAAACGACCGCGAGTTTGCCGACTTCCTCTTGCGTCGTGCTGCGGCGTAAGGGTGCTCGTTCCCTCATGATGTCCAGCATCTTGGTGAAGCCGGGGATGCCCCGTGCCGCCAGCGTCTTGATGGGACCTGGCGAAAGGGCGTTGACGCGGATGTTGCGTTCCCCCAATTCCGCCGCCAAATAGCGGACGCAGGCTTCCAACGCTGCTTTGCAAACGCCCATCACATTGTAGCCTGGCACCGCCCGCTCGCTGCCCAAGTAAGTCAGCGTCAAAACGCTCCCGCCATCGGTCATAAGTGGGACGGCATGGCGGGTGACAGCGATGAAGGAGTAGACGCTGATGTCGTGGGCGAGCAAAAAATCGGCGCGGCTCGTCTCAAGGAATTTGCCTTCCAACGCCGTTCGGGGGGCGAAAGCGATGCTGTGGACGACGAAATCCAACTTGCCCCACTCTTGGGCGATGGTGTCGTAGACGCGCTCAATTTGTTCGTCCTCACTGACATCACATCGCAACACCAACGGTTCGTTCAAGGTGCGGGCGAGTTGGCGGACAGTCTCCTCAAACCGCTCGTTTTGGTAAGTGATGGCGAGTTGGGCGCCGTGTTCGTGAGCCGCCTTGGCGATCGCCCAAGCGATGCTGTATTCGTTCGCCACGCCAAACACAATCCCTCGCTTCCCTTGCAGCATTTCCCTCACCCCAAGTCAAACGGTGATGGTCTCTGCGTCAAGAAACTCCACGAAGATGTTGACATCATGCCCTAAAGCGTCTATCCGTCGCCGCATCCGCTTGTTGCGCTCCTCAAAATCGGCGGGCTCCTTGCGGAGTTTGACGACGATGGCAAGGTCTTCGTCTTCATAAGGACCTGCCAACTCCACGCCCTCAAGGTAGTCGCCCATCTCCTCCCGCACAATTTGCACGACCATCCGTTGAAGGTCTTCTCGCTCCATTTAACTCACCCCCAAGATTTGGAAAGCCTCGTCGGCAAATCGGACGAACAGCGCTAACGCATGGCGCACATTTCGCAAGCGGATTAAGCGAACCAAGTCATAATCTGCGGTGCGCCGAAGTTGGCGCAACTCACTCAGGGCGTCCAACGCCTCTTGGCTCATCCGCCCTGTCAAGACGAAATGGCGTTGCAACTCTTGAAGCACCTGCCGATGAACATTGGCTCGCCATTGGTCAGGCGACATCCCTGCCTCCATCAACAAACGCCGTCCTAAGTGATGCCCAGCATAATACAGCCGCCCTATTAGCATCCTGTAAATCCACACATTGGTCACGCCCATACGCAGAAAGAATTGGACAAACGCCAAAGTTTCCCGCGCAAATTCAACCTCTGGCACGGCTCCTTCACCACTTCCCTCAAATCGGCACGCCCATCAGGCGAAGGAGCGTTTTGCCCTCCTCGGTCGCCATCTGAGGCGTCCAAGGCGGGTCAAAGGTCAACTCGTATTCCACTTCCTTGACGCCCTCCAACGAACCGACCCGCAAGCGGATGCACTCCACCAAATCCTCGCCCAGCGGGCAGAAGGGCGAAGTCAGGGTGAAGGTGACTTTGACCTTGCCCGCCGCCTCGTCAATGTCCACGCCGTAAATCAATCCCAAGTCCACGATGTTGATGCCAATTTCGGGGTCGTAGCATTCCTTGAGCGCCTCTATCACTTGCTCCTTGGTCGGCATCTTCCTCGCCCCCTTTTCGGCGGCAACAATGTTGGCACGCCACCTTTGGGGGCGCATCGGGGAAACCGCTGCCGAACCGAAAACTTTGGGCGTCAGGGTGGTGCAACCTTTGGGGGGCGTGTCTTGTAAATCCCGTCGGGGGCGAAAGGGATGGATGATGCCGAACTGGTGCGGCGCTGTTTGGATGGCGATTTGACGGCATTTGATGAATTGGTGCGGCGCTACCGTGACCGCGTTTACGGGTTGGCACTGCACTTGTTGGGCGATGCCGATTGGGCGGAAGATTTGGCGCAGGATGCTTTCCTGCGCGCTTTCACCCGCCTGTCGCTCTTTGACCCAAAGCGCGGTTCTTTTTCGGCTTGGCTGATGACCATCACGACACGCCTTTGCTTGAACGCTTTGGAGCGACGCAACGCCATCACCTTCGTCCCGCTGGAGCAGGACGAAACGGAGGACGAAAGCGATTTGCCATCCGCTTTGACGCTCCCTGATCCCGAAAGCGAGTGGTGGGCAAAGGAACGGAAGCGTCAAGTGCGACAGGCACTTGCCCAATTGCCGCCCTATCAGCAGGCTGCGTTGCTCTTGCGCTACGGGGAAGGGTTGAGTGTCGCAGAAATCGCTGACGCTTTAGGTGTGCCGACAGGAACGGTGAAGGCATGGCTCTTTCGTGGTCGGGAAGCCTTACGACGCCACTTCAAAAAGGTGGGGTTGCTATGAACGAGGAATGCCGTCGCTGGCGGCAAACCTTGCACGAATGGCTGGATGGCGACGCCGATGAAGAGACGGCGTTGCTGGCGCAAGCGCATTGGCAGACCTGCCCCGATTGCCAACGGGTCGTCGCTGAATGGCAGAGCATCGGTGAGTGGTTGGCGGACGCGTTGCCATCCAAAGTGTCGCCGCAGTGGGAACGCCGTTGGCGTCAACGCCGACAAACCCTCTCCCCGCCCACCCTCAATTGGCAAGGTTTGGCAGTTTCGTGGCTGTTGACGGTGGTTGGCTGCATAGCGGCGATCCAGTTGGTAGATTGGTCGCTGACTTCCTTCGCCCAACGCTTGAGTGTTTGGCTCACCAGCGCCGTCAGTTTCCCGACGGTGCCCGCTGAATGGGTTCGCCAAGTTTGGGATTGGCTTTTGCGCTCGGTGTGAAAGGGGGCAAAAACGATGCGTCTTCGCTGGCTTAGCATCACCGTCGCCTTTGCCACACCCGTCGCCGCCCAACAGACGAAAGCCGTAGAGCAAATGGCGCAGTCGGTCGGCGTCATCGGTCTCTTCTTTTTCGCTGTCCTCAGTTATCTCGCCATTGCTGGATGGGTCGCCCTCATCACGGCTTTGGCGGCTGACTGGGTGCAACGGAAATTGCAAGTCATTCGGCAACGACACCTAACCGCTTTCTTCATCGGCATCGTTGTCACCTTAGCGCTGGTCATCGCCGCCACTTTGCTCGGTCAACTGGGCAAGACGGTTCAACCTGCAGGGCTTCTCGCCGCCCTTTGCTTGCTGGCGTTGCTGACGCTTTGGCTTGTCGGTTGGGTGGCGGTCACCCATGTTATCGGGGAGCGGTTGCTCGCCGTCGGGGCAAACCCATCGGTCGCAACAGCGGAACTGAACCCGTTGGTCACGGCGATGATAGGGGCATTGGCGTTGCATTTGACGGCGTTTTTGCCCATCGTCGGGTGGGCAGTCGTCCTTTACTTTGCTTTTGTCGCTGTCGGGCTTTGGTTCTTGCGGTGACAAACCCGAAAGCGGAGGTGACGCGCCATGCGTTGGTCGGTCGTTTTGTTCGCTGCCGTCTTGGGGTTTGCCGCTGGTTTCGTTGCGGCGAAGCAGGAGCAAACTGCCAAGCCCAAGACGCCAATGGACGAGTTTTTGGAGAAAGTCCTCGCCGAGATAGACGCCAGCGGTCAGCAAGTCGTGATGGAAGTTTGGATGGGCTTGCAAGTCCTCAAGGAAGCCGTGAAAGCAGCGCCCGTCCCGCCTGCGCCGATGCCTGAGTTGGAAGCGAAGATGCGCTCGGCAGCGGAACGCATCGGCACTACCACCGCCGTCACGCTGGCACAAGCCTTCCTTGCGGCGTTTGAGAAAAGCACGGTGGAAGCGCCTGCCCTTGACAGTTTCGTCCTTGACCGCCTCACCCAGTTTTTCAAGGTGGACGCTAAGGGGCTTCTTGAGCGGCGGCAAAAGGGATGGACATGGACGAGTTTGACCGTCGGGTTGGGCATCGCCAAAGCAGCAGGCAAACCCGCTGACGAAGTGTTCGCCCGCTACGAGAAGGCAAAATCGTGGGCAAAGGTCGCCGTAGAGTTGGGGTTGAAACCCGACGCTCTTGGCAACACCCTGCAAGGGCTCTTTCAGCCTTGACCGCCTTGGTGGGCGTGGGACGGTGATGCCGAAAGTTCCCGCACTTTTTGCCGCGCCGCCTCTAAGGCTGCTGCCATGACTTCCTTCAAAGGGATGCTACAGCGCAGGGCGAGTTGACGGCAGTCATCGTATTCGGGGGCAAGGTTGACGATTTCACCGCCGAACTTCGCCACCTTTACCCGAACGGTGCCGTAGGGCGTGACGACTTCCCAAATTTCACGGGGCAAACAAAGGCGCTCCACTTCTCGCACCCGAACACCCAGTGTCGTCGTCTCCCGCAAAAGCAGTGGCACAAGGGACGGCAATTTTTCTGGGTCGCACAGCACAGAAAGGACGAGGGCAGGTCGGCTCTTTTTCATCTGGGCAGGACTGACCCAGACATCGCGAGCACCCGCTTCCAAAAGGCGCTCCATCACATAGCCTGCCACTTCGCCCGTCATGTCGTCCAAGTTCGTCTCCAAGACGATAAGCCGTTCACGCTGCAGGGGCAAATTGTCGGGCATTTCGCCGACGACCACTCGCAAGACATTGGGGAAAGGCAAATCGCGCTTGCCTGCGCCGTAGCCGATGCATTGGGGCGTGAAGGGCGGAGGCAACCCAAAACTTTTCGCCAACCCTTTCAGCAAGGCTGCTCCTGTCGGCGTGACCAGTTCGGCGTCTATGTCCAGCGGGTAAGTCGGCACGCCTTTGAGCAATTCCAATGTCGCTGGCGCAGGCACGGGCAACTCGCCATGAGCCATCTTCACCCGACCTCGGGTGAAGGGCACCGCCGAGGCGTAAACCGCCTTCACACCCAAAAGGTGCAACGCATAAACGCTCCCAACGATGTCCACGATGCTGTCAACGGCACCGACTTCGTGAAAGTGCACTTCCTCAACGCTGACGCCATGCACCTTCGCTTCCGCTTCCGCTAAGAGACGGAAAATAGCGAGGCTTGTTGCCTTGACAGGTTCGGGCAAACGGGAAGCGTTGACGATTTGCTGGATATCGGCGAGGTGGCGTTCATGATGGTGGTGCTCGTCGGCGACGATGGTGACGGAAGTGGCGGTAATAGCACCTTTACGGACGCGCTCCACCCGCAAATCCCAATGGCTCAAGGGCAGCGTCCGCAAGCCCGATAGCAGTTCGTCAAGGGGCACGCCTGCATCCAAAAGGGCGCCCAGCATCATGTCGCCGCTGATGCCCGCAAAGCAATCAAGAAAAATGCAGCCCATGCTTTCGCTCCGCCCACCAAAGGATGAACTTGACGATGACTTTGGCGTCCTCAAAAGGCATGCCCTTGCTCAAACTGTCCAGCGCTTCTGCCATCTCTCGCAGGGTTGGCAACCTTTGGCATGCCAAGATGGTGAAATCAATGAGCGTCCGCGCTGCTTCGTCGCCGACTTTGTGGCGGATGCGCTCGTAAATCTCTTCGCCCATTTGCTTCAACCGCTCCAATTCTTCGGGCGAGATAGTTGGCTTGGGAGGCGGTGGCGGTCGCATAGCCATCACCTCTTCACCGCATGAACGGCAACAACCGCGCCAACAACTCCCAAACTTTCGGGTTGGTCAGCAAAATGACCAGCAACAAGACGGCGAAGTAAAAGTTCATCCGCCATTCCAACCGCACAATCATTTCCCGCAGTTGAGCGACATCTTCCTTGTCCGCCTTTCGCTCCAATGCTTCCCAAAGGCGTGCCACATCTTCCTTGTCCGCCTTGCGTTGCAGTTCGGCTCTTAAGGCAGCCACATCTTCCTTGTCGGCTTTGCGTTTGAGTTCCTCTTCAATGCGAGTGACCGTCTCTTGAAGGGCACGACGGTTGATTTCGGCTTCCAAGCGGGTGATGTCTTCCTTGTCGGCTTTGCGTTTGAGTTCCTCCTCAATGCGGGTGACCGTCTCTTGGAGGGCACGACGGTTTATTTCGGCTTCCAGACGAGCCGTATCTTCCTTGTCCGCTTTCCGCTCCAAGGCTTCCCAGAGGCGGGCGAAGTCTTCCTTGTCCGCCTTGTGCACCAGTTCCGACATTAGGCGATGTTCCAGTTGCACCAAGTCGTCCTTCGTGGCGAGGCGGGCAAGGTTTTGCTGGAAAAAGTCCATCAACCGCCTGGCGTCCTCGTCACCGAACTGTCGCCGCAGAATCTCGTAAAGGTCGGTGAAGGCGATCAACATAGTTCGTCCCTCGCCCCAAACTTTACGGCGCTTTGTCGCCAATGTCAACGAGATATTTGGCTTGCTGTCCTTAGTGACTGCCGCACAATTGCAGGTGGTGCAAGGCAGGCGTTTCTGAACCGACTTGGCGAAGGCATTGGCGATGCCGTCTGATGAAAGGTGGTGATCAGCGTTGGAGAGCACCCATCGCCCTTGGGCGCGTTGGTGGTGGTTGGGCAACACTGTGGACAAACCAACTATCGCTCGCTTGCTCGCCCAATATTGCGAGGCAGGTTTCGGCGGCGTGGAGATTTGCCCCATCTATGGCGTCAAGGGCTACGAAAATCGCTTCATCCCCTTCCTCTCACCCGAATGGCTGGACTTGCTCGCCCACACCATTCAAACGGCGCGCCAGTTGGGCATGGAAGTGGACTTAACGACGGGAACGGGTTGGCCGTTTGGCGGTCCTTGGGTGACGCCTGAGTGGGCGTCCAAACGGTTGGAGTTGACCGAACGGCAATTGAGAGCCGGCGAACGGTTGACCATCTTGCCCGACGGCAAACTGGTCAGCATCGTCGCCGTCAATGAACAAGGCGAGCGGCGTGTTTTGAGTTGGCGGGTGAAAGAGGGCAAACTGGACTGGACGCCGCCGTCGGGCGTTTGGCACCTCTTCATTGCCGTCCAAAAGAGCCCCATCCAAAAAGTCAAGCGGGCAGCGCCCGGCGGCGAGGGTTGGGTCGTTAACCCCTACTCCGTCAACGCCCTTCGCCACTACTTGGCTCGCTTTGACGACGCCTTCGCTACCTATCGCGGTCAAATGCCTCGCGCCTTCTTCCACGACTCCTTTGAATACTTCGGCGCCAATTGGACGGAGGAGTTGCCCGATGCTTTCCTGCGGGAGCACGGTTACGACTTGCGAGATTACCTGCCCGAACTTTTCGGGCACGGCGACGCCGAGTTGGTCGCCCGCATCCGCCACGATTACCGCCAAACCGTCAGCAACCTCCATCGCACTTACATTCGGCATTGGACAGCGTGGTGTCACCGACACGGCAGTTTTTCGCGCAACCAAGCGCATGGCGCTCCCGCCCATTTGCTGGACCTTTACGCCGACGCTGACATCCCTGAGACGGAAACTTTCGGTGAAGTGGACGAACGGCAAGTGCCGATGTTCAAACTGGCGTCTTCGGCGGCGCATTTGAAAGGCAGTCGTTTCGCCTCGGCGGAAGCCTTCACTTGGCTCGGTGAGCATTTTCAAGTGACCTTGGCGCAACTGAAACCTGCCGCCGATTGGCTTTTCGTCGCGGGCATCAACCACTTGATTTATCACGGCATCGCTTACTCGCCACCCGATGCGCCCTTTCCCGGTTGGCTGTTTTATGCATCAGTGGACTTTGCACCGTCGGCAGGGTTGTGGCGTGACTTGCCTGCCTTCAACGCCTATGTCACTCGCATTCAAAAAGCCTTGCAATCGGGCGAACCCGACAACGATTTGCTCGTCTACTTGCCCTGGCACGATTTTTGGCAGGATGCAGGTGATGCGCCCTTGCGCCTCTTCACCGTCCACGACCAACCCCGTTGGTTCTGGTCGCATCCCGCTTACCAACTTGCCCTGCGTCTTTGGCGACGCGGCTACTGTTTTGACTTCGTTTCGGACGAATGGCTGATGCGGGCAAGTTGCCAGCAAGGGCGCCTCAATTTCCGTCACAACCGCCATGCCTATCGTGCCCTCCTCATCCCACCGTGTCGCTTCTTTCAACCCCAAACGCTGGAGCGCTTGCGGTTGCTGATCTGGTCGGGAGCGATGGTTTTGGTCGTCGGGAAGTTGCCCGACGATGTGCCCGGGTTGGGTCGTCTTAGGGAGCGGCGCAAAACTTTGACCGACTTACTGGCGCAAATTTCGTTCGTCGGCGACGGCGCCACGCCCGTTCAGAAAGCCCGCATCGGTCAAGGGATGATTTTGCGCGCCGATGACGCCGAAACTTTGTTGCGTTACGCAGGCATCCTCCGTGAAGCGATGAGCGATTTGGGACTGCGGTTCATCCGTCGCCGACTTCAAAACGGCTGGCTTTACTTCATCGTCAATTTCAGCGATCAACCCGTCAACGGTTGGGTGCCCCTTGCCGTTCCTGCCGAAAGCGTTCAATTGCGTGACCCGATGGACGGTCGGTCAGGTCTTGCGGCAGTGCGCCGACGGGACGGTCAAACGGAAGTCTATTTGCAACTGGAAGCAGGTCAATCGCTGCTGCTTTTCGCCGCTCAAAGGTCGGTTAGCGATTCAGCATGGCGCTATTGGCAATTGGTCGGGAGCGGCGTGCCCATTGCAGGCAAGTGGCGGGTGGAGTTCGTGGAAGGCGGACCGAATTTGCCCAAATCTTTTGAGACGGAGCGCTTGATTTCGTGGACGGAGTTGGACGATGTGGAGGCGAAACGCTTTCACGGCACTGCCCGCTACACCGTCACCTTCATGGCGCCGACGATGCCCGCCGATGAATGGCTTTTGGATTTAGGGCAAGTGTGCGAAAGTGCCCGCCTTTGGCTGAACGGCGAATTGGTGGGCACGCTTTGGTCGCCACCCTTTCGCACTTTTGTCGGCAAATTTTTGCGGCAAGGTGTCAACACCCTCGTCGTGGAAGTGACCAACTTAGCGGCGAACCGCATCGCCGACTTAGACCGACGGGGCGTGGCTTGGAAGGTCTTCTACGACATCAACTTCGTCAACCGCCACTACAAGCCCTTTGACGCTTCCGATTGGCAACCCCGCCCGTCGGGTTTGCTCGGACCTGTTCGCTTGTTACCCGTCCGTTTCGTGACACCGTGAAACTCACACCAAGCCCAGCAACGGGCAAAGCAAGCGCAACAGCAGCCAGATGACCACGATGCTGGTGATGTCCAAAAGCAAACCCGTCCGCAGCATTTGCCGAAGGGGCACTAAGCCCGAGGCGTAAACGATGGCGTTAGGACCCGTCCCGATGGGCAAGGCGAAGGCGAGGGTGCAGCCGAGGGTCGCACCCAAAACGGGCGCAATCGGCGAAAGGTTGGCTTCCTTGGCGGCAGCGATGACCATCGGCACCAACATGTTCGTCGCCGCCACATTGCTGGCGAACTCCGTGAGCAGGACAGCCATAGCAACGCTCCATGCCGTCAAGCCCCAAAGGGAGTCGGCGAAGGGAAGTTGATGGATGGCAGCGCCGATGCGTTCCGCCAAACCTGTCCGAAACATCGCATCGCCCAACGCCATCCCGCCCCCAAAGAGTAGCAAAATGCCCCAGTCAATGCGGACGGCTTCCTTCCAAGTGAGGGTTTGCCGCTCTTGCCGATGGTCAGGGAGCAAAAAGAGCAGCAGTGCCCCAAGCATGGCGGGGATGGCTTCAGGGCAATGGCGCTCCCATGCCTTGACAAAAGGTGCATCGGCGCCCAGCAACAACGCCAGCAACCCTGTCAGCATCCAAAGAGCGACTGTCAACCCGAAAGCAAATGCCGTGTTGCGTTCGCCGACGGTCAGGGGCATCTTCAACCGTTCAGGCGTTATCGTCAAGGGTTGACCGCCTCGCACGCCGAAAAGCCGACGCACCCAAAGCAAATGTGCCATCAACATCACCAACCCGATAGGCATGGCGATGAGCATCCACTGCACGAACCCGATGGAAATGCCCGCTAACTTTTGCAAAAAGCCCAAGCCAATCAAGTTAGGCGGTGTGCCGACAGGTGTTAGGATTCCCCCGATGGACGACGCGTAAGCGCAGGTGAGCATCAGCGCCGTCCCGAAGGCAGAGGCGTTGGGCAAACGGGGACGCAAATCTTGAAACGCCTGCCACGCCAGCGGGTAAACCGTCGCCGTCGTCGCCGTGTTGCTCATCCATGCCGACATCACCCAAGTGGCAACGCCGAAACCCGCAAGCAAGCGGAAGGGCGAACGGGAAAAAGTCGGGCGAGCCAAAAGCCACTCCGCCCATCGGCGATCCAAGCCGTGAACGCGGATGGCTTCCGCCAGCATAAAAGCGCCAAGAAAGAGAAACAGGATGGGGTTGCCAAAACTGGCGAAGGCTTGCTCGGCAGGGACGATGCCCCAAAGGACGCACAGCGTCACGCCCAACAACGCCGTGACAGGCAACGGCAACGCTTCAGTGACCCAAAGGGTGAAAGTCAACGCCAGCACGGCGACGAGCCGTCGCTGCGGCACTGTCAAGGGAAGGGGCAACAGCAAAACGAGCGCAAAGAACAAACTTGCCAAAGTAAACCCAACCCACTGACGGGGCAAATTTTTCGCCACTATCTTCATCGCAGCCACCTCAAGGACAAGCGACTGGTCATCGCTGAGTGTGTTCGGAAAGTCACGGGATAGGTTTTGTGCGTCGCGGCTGAAAGGCATTTTGGTCATGGCTCATCGCCACTCCAACAATTTCGCCACTCACCAGTCATTGCTGTTTTTTTCCAGTCGCCAGTCGCTAATCGCCAGTCGCTGCCGTTTTTGCCATTCGCCCGTTCGCTATAATTGTGGCGGCTCGTCATCACCGAAAAAATTCCCCAAAAGGAGGCGGTTGTGATGGCGCAAGAGCGTGCAGGTGTCGTGACCTTTCGGGGCAACCCGCTGACGCTGCTCGGTCCCGATTTGCAAGTGGGCGAGAAAGCGCCCGATTTCCGCGTCGTGGATTTGGACTTGAACCCCGTGACACTGAAGGATTTCGCCGGCAAGGTGCTGCTCATCAGCGTCACGCCGTCGCTGGACACGCCTGTTTGCGACGCGCAAGGGCGTCGGTTCAACGAACTGGCAGCAGGGCTTTCGGGCGATGTCGTCGTCGCCAACATCAGCGTGGATTTGCCTTTTGCCCAGCGGCGTTGGTGCGGCGCCAACGGCATTGACCGCATCAAAGTCCTCAGCGACTACCAAGACCGCGACTTTGGGCTCAAATACGGCGTCCTCATCAAGGAACTGAAACTGCTGGCTCGTTCCGTCTGGATTGTGGACAAGGACGGCATCATCCGATACAAGCAAATCGTCCCCGAAGTGACGACCGAACCCGATTACGACGCAGCGTTAGCCGCCCTCAAAGAAGTTGTCGGGGCGTGAACGGAAAAAGCCGGGACGCCTAAGCGTCCCGGCAAATTTTTTGTGCCATCGGGAGCGTGGTGCGATGCCGCCTCGCATCGTGTTGTGCGGCGTCTTTCCCGAGACGGCGCTCAAGCGGTTGCAGGCAGAAGCAAGCGTGCAAGTCATCCCCATTGACCGCAACGCCGTCGCCGAAGCCCTGCGGGATGCCGATGCTTTTATCCTGCGCAACATGCCCTTCGTGGACGAAGAGTTGCTGACGAATGCATTGCGCCTGAAAGTCATCGGGCGGTTCGGCGTTGGTGTGGACAATGTGGATTTAGAGGCGGCACGGCGCCGTCGCATCCGCGTCGTCTACACGCCCGGCGCCAACGCTGATGCCGTCGCCGAACACACCCTCGCTTTGCTGTTGGCATTAGCGAAACGATTGCGGTTTTGGCACGACGCGTTGGTGCGGGGCGATTACCATTTGCGCTGGACGGAGCGGAACTGGCAATTGCAAGGCAAAACACTGGGCATCGTCGGCTTTGGGCATGTCGGTCGTGCCGTCGCCCGCCGCGCCCAAGCCTTCGGGATGCGGTTGCTCGTCTTTGACCCATTGGTGTCAGCGGAGACGGTGGCTTCCTTTGGAGCAGAAAGGGTGAACTTGGACGACTTGCTGAGAGAAAGCGATTTCGTCACCCTCCATGTGCCTTTGACCGATGAGACGCGCCACCTGATCAACCGAGAGCATTTGGCATTGATGAAGCAGGGTTCGTTCCTCGTCAACACGGCGCGGGGTGAAGTGTGCGACTTGGACGCCCTTTACGAAGCGTTGCAAGCGGGTCAGTTGGCGGGCGTGGCGTTGGATGTCTTTCCTGACGAACCTCCCGATGTGAGCCATCCGATTTTCCGCCATCCCAACTTTCTTGGCACGCCCCATGTCGCCGCCCACACGCCTGAAACTTTGGAGCACATGGCATTGGTCGTCGCCGAGCAAGTCTTGAAAGTGTTGCGGGGCGAAGAGCCCGATTTCGCCGTCGTGTGAAAGAATGGCGATGACTAATCAAGTTGGGCGCACAAGGAAACGGAAAGCGTCAGGATGGCGCAAGAAGGCGCGGTAACTCGGTTCGTCTGTCGGCACGCCCCATCGGTCTAACTCGCTGGCGGTCACCCGCTCTGGTTCGGGTGCTTCGGGATAGGCAGGGTTTCGTTCCCAAGCGTAACCGTCGCCTCGTTTGACGATGTAGTAGGCGACGCCCCGCATCAACTTGATGGGCGTGTATTGCGAGTCAAAGGCGCGGGCGACCCAATTAGCCGTCACCAACGGCTCATCGCCCAACACGATCGTCGGGTGGGCGCAATTGGGCGGGATGACGACGAGATCGCCCGCCTGCACTTCCACGATGACGAACCGCGTCACCTTCGGTGGGATAACGAAGATGTCGTCCACGAACTGCAACAAAAACAAGCCCCGCCCGTGCAGCACCTCGTAAACTTCGGGGAAGGTTTTGCCCGTCGTCGTGTAAGGATGGTAATGTCCTGCCGCTTTGTTCCACTCGTCGCCCTCTTGCGCCTTGCCACCGACGCACAAAACGCCAGGGTTGAAAACCGTCAAGTCGTAACGCAACCCACTGGCGAAAATTTGCGCCTCATACTCAGGCAACCGCACATCGCGATACATCCAGTAAAGCGTCTTGGGTGTGTCGGCGGCGGGATTTTTGAGGACGGGAGTGATGTCGGTGATGCGTCGTGCCGACGGCTTTTCGTGCTGCACGCCGTCACCCAATTCCAACTGCCAACCTTCCTCGGCAGGCACCAAGCGAACGGGCAACCCCACTCGTTCTGTCAAGTCAATCGCCATCATCGCGACCTCCTTTCACCGCTTCAACATCTGTTAAAGCCAACGCAATTGCTCCAAAAATGCCCGCATCATAACCCAGTTGGGCGCGGACGACTTCTAACCCTTCGGCGATTTGCGGCAGCAAATAGCGGGGCAATCGTTCCCGCAAGGGTTGCAGCAACAACGCTTCAGGCGCTTCCGCCACACCTCCGCCCAAAATCACCCGCTTGGGGTTGAACAAGTTGGCAGCAGCGCCGATGGCAAATGCCAACGCCTCTACGGCTTCGTCAATCACCCGCTTGGCGATGGGGTTGCCCCGCTCGGCGAGCATGAAAACTTCTTCGCTTGTCAAGGGTTGACCGATGCGTTCCGAGCCTTCCCGCCCGATGGCGCTACCCGACGCCAACGCTTCCAAGCACCCTTTCCGCCCGCAAGGGCACAGCGGACCATCGGGTTTAACCGTCATGTGCCCAATTTCCCCCGCTAAGTTGCGCCAGCCCCGAACGAGTCGCCCGCCACTGATGATGCCGCCCCCGATGCCCGTCCCAATGTTGACATAGAGCAAGTCGCTAACGCCTCTGCCCGCTCCAAACCGCCATTCGCCTAAAGTGCCCGCATTGGCATCGTTGTCCACGACCGTCGGGATACCAAAGTGTCGCTCTAATTCCGTTCGCATTGGGAAATTCTCCCAACCTGCCACATGATGCGAAAGGTAAACGACGCCCCGCTCAAAATCCACAGGACCGCCAAACCCGACGCCAATGCGCATTACGCGCAAACCCTCTCGGGTAGCCTCCTTCAGCAACTCCCCGACCATCGCGCAAATCGTCGCAAAGCCCCCTTGCGCTCCCTCTTCCCGTTGCGTTTGCTGGCGTCGCAGGCGCACGACTTGCCCGTCCATCGTCGCCAACGCCACCGTCATCTTCGTCCCACCGACATCCATGCCGATCACACTTTCCGCCATCGCCATCACCGCCTTAAGCCTGCAGGCGAATTTTCCTTGATGCCTTCCTATCAATCCGATGACACTTGATAACTTGGCAACCCTGCCTATCCGCCAGTGATGCCGCTGAATTTCACGGGCATCAAACTTGAAGGCGAACCTTTTCCCGTAACGGTTTCAAGTCGCTGCCCAAAACCCAACCCGCAATTTCATTGGCGTAATTGAAAACCCTTTCCGCATCTGCCTGCCCGCAAGCCCGATAACCGTGCTCCAGAATGCTTCGGTTGCGAGTTTGCTGGACATCTTGCAGCCACTTTTGTTCTCCATCGCCGATTTGAACGCCACCAACTGCTTGCAGGGTAAGGATGCCCGAATAGAGCGTCAATTCCTTTGGCGTGCATCCCAACAGCATCCGAACTTTTTGTTGTTGTTCTTCGGAGAGTTTGTTGAGTTCAAAACGCCAAGGATTGATGCCTGACAGCGCCAACGCGCCTTGAACGGCAGCCTCAAGGGCTCTGTAACTTCGCAAGACAGCCTCATTCCACTCTCGCCGCTGCAAATGCCTTGATGCGTTTTCCAAGATATCAGCGCACAAAAGTTGCACGCCTTCAAGCGAAATTGAGACCTGATCGCCAATTTCCCACTTTCTGAAGGCTTTAACGGTTTCAAGGATGCGCGTGATGACCTCTGAAACGAGACGACGAACTGTTTCAGCCAGTCTGCCTAATTTGGGGTCATCAACGAGAATTTGGGCTTGTTGGTTCAGTCCGCGCAGAATTGTCGCTGCTTCCTCGTAAGCAAAATTGTCCCAAAGAAGCAATGCCTTTGAAGCCGATTTTAGGAACCATGAGCGCCCTTGTTCTGGCAAACCTTCTGCCAAATACGCCGCCAGTTCGTAGCGGTGTTCCTTCATCAACTCAAGTATCCGTTCCATGCGCTCTTGAGTCGCAGTTTGTGCAGCCCGACGAATTTCCATCGCTTCCCTTATGACCCTTCCGTTCTTGTCCCTGACAGACCCACCAACATAATGCAGTTCCAACTCACCTGCAAACGAAGTTGTCAATGCTGCATGGACAATGGCGGCAGACATCGCCTTTGTGCCGCCAGTGTAGTTAACGATAACCTTGTCAACGCTGGAAAGCCTTTGCAAAAGGCTTCTCATTTCGCCCAAGCAAACATCCAAGTCATCAGGCTCTGAAATTTCACAGGGCTGAACTTTAAGCCCCAAGTTTTCAGCATGTTGCCTCACATCAGCAGCGACTTGGAAGGGGTCAGGGTGTTGGTTAGGCAGAGGACGACCATAAAGGAGCCAGACAGTGAGCGATGCGTTTTCCTTCTCCGCTTCCATTTTCGCTTCCTCAACTGCTTTCTTCAACGGGTCTGCGGTAGTCCCTACAGTCAAAACGAGTGCCCATTCAGCCATCGCCGTTCACCCCCAACAGCCGATTTTAGCCAACTTTTCCTAAGGCAAGTGCTTGCCGATGCTTTTTAACCAATCTGACAAAACTTGACAACCTTGACAACCCTGCTTGCCCGTCGGCAGTGTTGCCGATGAAAGGATGGAGAAAACCTGTCGGCACAAGTCTTCCACCCATTCAGGGGATTGCAAATCAACGGGGACGACGGTGCATTTGAAGTCCAACATCAATTGCTCTTTTGTCCGCAGCAACAAAGTAGGGTCAGCGATAGTTTGGGCATTATGTTCGGGCTCAAAGTAGATGAGCGCCAAACCCACAACAGTTTTCCTTTGCAACTTTTGCGCCAAAAAGGCATAAGCGTTCAACTGGGCTCGGTAAAGGGGCAAAAGCCGTTCTTGGGTCTGGGTCAGTGAAGCCATCTTGTAATCGGCAATGAACCATCGTCCGTCAGGAAACTCCCAGAT
>Ga0209393_1000265_pt1 | contig 26717 bp, 28 predicted proteins | sample SSWtaG_2_FD_184117 | JGI IMG/M metagenome (GOLD analysis project Ga0209393, IMG submission 184117) | Hot spring microbial communities from Sandy's Spring West, USA to study Microbial Dark Matter (Phase II) - SSWsed_130316 (SPAdes)... | ecosystem: Environmental > Aquatic > Thermal springs > Hot...
TTTAAGAATCTTGTCTTTAACGGTGCATTTTTCATGACAAAGTTTCTTCAATTTATTACATAAACTAAAATAGAGAATAGTCGAAGTAGTCGTAATGATTTAAATTCAATAAGGAAATCTGTTATTGAGCATCTTTTATAGAGCTAGTAAACCAATTATTCTAGCTCTCCTGTAACTGGGTTTACTCTATAACCCATACTCTCTAGAGCTACTACTCCTAAGACTGCTGAATCTCCTTCTTCACCCATTACGACTTCAACAATCACTTCAGCCTCTCTATATCTTACTCTAGCAAATGATACATCACGTTCAATTGATTCACCACTTATAGTCTCAAACTTCTTTCTCCCAATGGGTTCTAGATCTATTTTTTCTAGTATCTTCTTAGGTATCCAAGGTAGTGTAGCTCCAGTATCAACTAGCAGTTCAACTTCTTCTCTTAAAAGCTTGATTGGGTTTTCTACAACTATCTTCACATATGTTAAGCCCATGAGCTTAAATCCTCTACTCATGAGATTATAACCCAAACTTAATAACAATTACTATTATCTGAGCCTGTACATTGCCTTGCTAGAGTCTTTGATGGAAAAGTATATAGGAGATAAGGTAAGCTCCATGAGATGCTGATACTCCTCTATCAATTAATGGATTCGCTTCTACAACATCTAGCCCTATGATTTTTTCTCTAAGTATCTTGTCAAGAAGCTTGGTTATCTGCGTGTATGTTAAACCTCTAGGAGATGGGTTGGATACTCCAATGATACCTTGTTGTTCTAGTACGTCTAAGTCTATGCTAACATAGATCTTCTCAGAATTTTTTAAGAAGCTACTAAATCTATCTACTGCTTCATCAATGTTTCTTTCTATACTCTCAGCTGAGATAAGTAGATCAATATTCTTCTCAGCATACTCTACCTCTTCTCTTGAGAAGTCTCTATACCCTACTATTGCCACCTTGCCTCTCTTCTTCTCTAAAAATCTTCTAAGCCATGTTGCATGATTTATTCTTGTATCCATAAACTCGCCACGTAAATCTAAATGTGCATCAAAGATTATTATCGTTGGCTCAATATACTTGGCTAGAGCTTTTAATGAAGCCAGCGTCAAGGTATGTTCCCCACCCAATATAACCGGCTTCTTCCCATCCCTGATTACCTTCTCTACGACTCTGTACACTCGCTTTAACATCCATCTAACATTAACAGTAGGGACCAGGTCTCCTAGATCAGCGACCCTTAGACGTACCTCATCCATATCTGGATAATCTACATTCTCTGAGAATATTCGGATAGCAAGTGGACCAAATCTACACCCTGGGATAAAGGTAGTAGTAGAATCAAATGGTACTCCAAATACTATGTATTCTGCATTTTCATAATCTTCTCCAACGTTGAACAAGCTTAACCTACTCTTAAGGTAGAATCTTAAAAGATCATTCTGCATGGTTTTTCTACATTGAATGTAGAGATGAACCTATAAAGATTATCAACAAGATGAGTTGGTATGTGGAATGTAGATATAAAGAAACTATTATAGGAGTTTTAAAGAATATAGAGTTGGACTATATAAAGTATATTTTAATGTTTATTGATTGTCAGAAAAATATAAGGTAAATTATAGAAAAGCTGTGGTCTAGAGTATGTGACCATAAATACTCTAGAAACTTAAATAAGATGAGTAGCCCAACTTGTTATTTACTCTAGAAAGATTCTTAGAGATGGAAATGAATTACATAAAAATTTAAGGAAGGAGCTGGCCGATGAGTTAAAGTAGCTGTGACTGACGGGGGAATGTCTAGACCACCGTTACACATCGGGATAATCTTTTACCACTCATCGGCCAGTAGGGTTTATCGTCGAGAGATATGCTTTTCTCAAAGCTTTCAGGATCATCAACCCCAGTCTATATATTGCTTTCTCCTTCGGCAGATTGTCAACGGTCTTGGCAGCCTTATCTAAAACAGAATCTTTCAGCTCATAATTATATCCGTCTCTCTTAGTCAATGTCTTTAAGGTCTTAATTCTCTTTAATAGTAGCTCATATCTGTCTATCAGCGGCCGTAACTCAACCTTCTTCTTCATCTCTTGAATTGTTAAAGGTCTAAATCCATCCCTTGAAATCTTTGAAAGTATTACTGCATCGTTCTCATCACTCTTCTTCATATTATTCTCTAATTTAAGCTTCTTCAATATTCTTGTATCCTTCCGTAGATATATCTTGATGTCTCTCTTAAGTAGCTCTAAGACTTCTTCGTATATCTCTGGAAACAGCGTATCGATGAATACATCATCAACATTCTCTAGCTTAGTCAGTTTGTTTACCTGGAAGACTTTCTCACCATCAAAGACTACATGAAGCTTCTATTTCCGTTTACCGTTAATAGCGGTTAGAGATGTATTAACGAAGACAGTCATAGTCATCTTCAACACTCCATTCCACTTCTCCACCATACTCTTCAAAGAACTCTTCTAGGTCTCTAGCTAGCCGTTTGAAAGCCCTCTTCATATTAGTATCCTTTCAGTATTCTTTAGGTATCTCAATGCTATTATGTCTAGATAATGTTTATCAGATATTCCAGATGTGACTCAATATGATGTACCGTAGACTTATAGCTACACTCCTACTAGCTTTTGTTTCACGTATCGTTTTTTCACCTTTCTTCGGTCATCCTTGGGACATGTACATCTGGTTTAAGTCCGGAGAACTCGCTCTATCTAATATAAACATATACCTGATGGAGAACCCTGTTGATTACCCCTGGGGTTTCTACGCTTATCCACCTACATGGTTATACTGGCTAGTAATTGTAGCGATGGTTGGAAGATTAATCGAGAATCTATACTTTACCGTATTCATGATAAAACTCCCAATAATCTTATCAGACATATTAACAGGATTTGTAATTTTTAGGATTGGTAAGATGCTCGGATACGGTGAGAAGAAAGCATTTACTATTTCATGTATCTGGTTGTTTAATCCAGTTACATTTTTTATTTCATCAATTTGGGGAATGTTTGATTCTATAGCAGTACTCTTCATGGTTGCAGCTCTCTCATCAATACTAGATAGGAGATATACCCGGGCAGGCGTTTTAACAGGTATAGGCATCTCTGTAAAACTTTTACCTGCTCTACTTATCCCACCTTCAATAATCTACCTAATTAAATTTAAGCTGGAAAGAAGATGGAAAGTCTTGGCGAATCTTTTAATTATTCCATCAGTTATCTTCTTACTATTCTCTCTACCATTCTTAACTACCCCAATCCAGTACTTGACACACATACTACAGCATGCAGAAAGTGTCGGTACATTTACCTACTGGACAGCTTTATCTGCAGTGATTAATACATCTATTTTCTGGTTTGTGCCTATACTAGTATACGGCATCGTTTTAGCTACATCTTTTAGAAAGCTTAAAAATGGGGTGCATGAATATGTTAGGATCCTCGGAGCAACGGTCTTAACATTCATAGCTATGTCGCCTAAAGTCAATATACAGCATACATTAACATTCATCCCCCTAGTCTTATTGTATTACAGGTTCCTAGATCATAAAGACTTAATATACAGATTTACAACCTTCATCGTAGCTGGAGTTATCTGGCTAGCTTCCTCTCTAACAATATTATCAAATTACAGCTTAGAATATATTGGCAAGATCTACACTCCAGATACATATGATTTCGGAGTAGGGGCTATAACTCATATTGTTAGCTCTGTATTAGGTGGAGTGTTCATGGTTAAATTAATGCTTGACATGCTGGGACTAAGAGATATAGAATATAAACTCATTAATAAAAGATGGGGGATAATAGGTATAATGATATCGTTCCTACTCATGTTTTCAATATCTGCAACTCCTTCTGGAGTGTCTCTGCCTGAAGCCGAGATTAGAATCGGTATCCCAGAAAGTGTTGATTCAGCTTTCACCCCTAGAAGCAGTATAAGCATCGACTCTTATCTTAAACACTATAATGTAAACTATGTTGTTTTAACTTGGTCCCCAGACTTCGTAAACACTTATGAAAAACTCAATTATAGTAAAGATATAACAGAATACGCTAGATTCCGAACAGGCTCAAACAAATGGACAATGGGTGATGTTATATGGCTAATTAATGAGCTTCATTCTAGGAGGGTGAAGGTATTATTAGGAGTCTATCTCAGAGTTGAAGAAATTAAACCTCACTATGGTGTACAGGGATACTCCGTAGACTGGGTTAAACGACACCCAGAAGTAATCAGTGAAGCAGAGATCTTACTATTCAATAATACTATAAAGATTGATGATTCTAGCATCTATCCTTATTCAGAATATTTTGCTGAAAGAATTAAGAGAATAATTAAAGATATGGGATATGACGGCGTCTACTTAATAGGTTGGAGTAATTGGAAGAAGAATACTCGAGGTTTATCTCACATCATTCCTCTTATCAATGAATTAAAGAAGAGGGGGGAAACAGTATTCATTGAAGGTCCAGAATCAACATACTGTATAGAAGAGACTGTAAATCTCTTAGAATTATCTGATTATGTTGTCTTAAAGACTGCCCCATGGGTATATACAGTATACTATGCTAGAACTGATAATGTAACTTTGACAGATTACAAAAATTATATTAGTGAATTGTTTTCAAGACTTGACGAGCATAGCAAGAGGAAAGTCTTGTTCAGCTTATACCTATTCGACTTCGTAGATGGGTGGGTTACTCCTGCAATTCAACTCCATATAGAAGCTAGGGAATTTCACGACATAGGGTTAACAACAGGATATGCATTATATTACACGAGTAGATATGTTCCTTACAGAATCTCAATTGAACAGTAACCTACACAGAGTAATAGACTTATAATATTTTAGTAGGTTATTCTTCAGGAAGCCGTCTCCATACTGCTATCTGAGGGTAAAGTTTTCCATCTCTTGAGACTCTAGCAGACCCAAGATAAATCTTGTCTATCTTACCTACAATATATCGACTGTCAGTATTAATGGATAGAGGGATAGGTGCTCCACGCATCCATTCTCTACATTCTTCTTCGCTCAATTCTACTATATTCTTACTTATTTGATTGTTTAATAGCTGGCTTCCCTCGATAGATAAGAAGACTTCATTCTTATTCTTTCTATATTTGGCTACGTATAATCCCATCTGTAAGACTTTTCTAAGTTTTCTAGCAACTTCGATTGTTTCAAAGGTTGCTGCTCTTACCTTGCCATCACCCCCCATTATTAAGATGAATTCTTTAAAGGCTTCCCTAACCCCATGTTGCTGATGTAATAACTCCTGTAATAGTTTCCTCTCGGAATCGTTTAGAATCTTCATATTCTCTAGCTACCTTTTCTAATCTTTACGATGTAGAAACCTTCTGCATTATTATGGTATGGGTATATTCTTAGACTCTTAGATAATTCATCACTCAGCTTCATATCATCCCACTCCGTTAATCCTTCTTCATATCTTAATCCATTCAGCTTAACTTCTTCAATATACGCATTACTTCTAGACCTAAGTAAGTTGTGGACTACGAGCTCATTTTCTTCAACTGTTAATGTACAAGTCGAGTACACTAGGGTTCCACCCAGCTTTAAACAATCAAACGCGGCTCTAAGAAGCTGGGATTGTAGTCTAGATAGCCTAATAACATTATGGATAGACCAGCTTCTTACTACACTCCAATCTTTACTCACGATCCCTAAAGAGCTACAAGGTGCATCTACGAGGACTCTATCAAAGAATTCTCCAACTATTTTTGGAAAGACTCTCCCATCTAATGTAGTTACTACGACATTGTATACTCCAAGTCTCTGAAGGTTTGATGATAATGCTTTACATCTATCTATTACTGGGTCATTCGCGATTAGTACCCCACTACCTTGAAGGATCTGGGAGATCTGGGTACTCTTACTTCCAGGTGCAGCACACATATCAAGTATTATCTCACCTGGCTTTGGGTCTAGGGCTTCTACGGAGGCCATGGATACTGGACCTTGGAGATAAATCAATCCAAGCATATGCTCTATTGTAGTGCTAAGCTCAAATTCTTTGTCCAAAACATAACCATACCTAGCCCATGGAATCTTCTTAAAGAGAATATTCTTCTTTCTCAACCTCTCTAATATGTATTCTTCTGGAAGCTTCAAAGTATTGACTCTGAAACCCTCGGGAAGAGGCTTACTCCAAGAATCAATTAAAAGATCATACTCTAGACCAGGTATCCTCGCTAAGTAATCTCTCAGCTCATCCCTAATGAATGATTCAATCATCCCCTACATAGATTCTAAGAAATGAGAATATAACTCTAAGAAACTTCTTCCCAGCTAAGATTAAGATATTCTTTTTAAGAACTTAAACTCGATATGCTCTCCTTATACATGCACCCAGTCTTTATCCTAACTATTCTATACCAAGAACTTTTAAATATTATTTATCTAACTTAGACAGCATACCTCATATACTGATATACTTCAGATAGATCTTAAAACACTCCTCTCTGAAACATCAGTATCCTTATTTCACTGAAAACTGAGAAGATATATTTACAGATAACTATATACTTTATTTTATGCATGGGATCTCACCGGACATTCATTGTCAAGGATCATAAGTTAATGGGTAGGACTATATCAGCTGTAGAGGTTTCGAAGGAATATGTTAAGAATAAGTTCTGGTCTCTAAGCTCACGACAAGAAATTTTAAGAAGATTAAGCCTGGAGATCACGTACTCTTCTATATAACAGGGGATTATGAGAGAGGATTTGGAGGGTATGATGTTATAGCTACGGAGCCTCACTCGATAACTCCTAAGCAGAGGTTTCATATAGTTGGTATGTCTTCAGAAGCTTTTAATTATGCAGCTGAGTTCTCAGAAGCAGTAGTATGGGATAAACCTATAGCTTTAGAAGAATTAGGAGATAAGCTGTCTATACTGAGGGGTAAACGCTCCCTGAAAACGCATTTCGTGGAAGCATAATTAATATGACCGAAGGAGATTATTAACAGTAATACAACAAGAAAACTCCATAATTATCTACGCTTCAACTAGATAATTCAATCATTCTTAGAAGAATAGTGTTCAGTTTATTCTTCTAGATAATAGGGGGCAGATGTTTTATCTCAAGAAGAGATGGCGGCATCTTCCTCTTATGCTCAGTCGCATAATACCTTCTACAAACCCATACAGCTATATCAATAGGCAGCTCAGCTTTCCTTGCTGCCTCCTCTATCCCTAATCCTTTATCAAAGATATTAAATAATAGTATATCTAGTTTATCATAGTCTACTGGTAGTTCATTTAATGCTACATGTCCAGGGAAGAGCCTAGGGGCTGAGGGTTTAATACATATCCGTCTCGGTAAACCTAGGCATGCTCCTAGCTCACGTACCTGCGTCTTGTATAGATGTGCGATAGGTAGGAAGTCAACCCCTCCATCTCCATACTTTGTATAGTATCCTATCAAGACCTCACTCTTATCTCCTGTTCCAGCGACAAGCCCACCCATAAGATTTGCATAAAAGTAAAGAAGACACATTCTAATCCTTGCTCTTAGATTACCAAAAGCCATCCTATACCTTTCATCTTCTGGGTTTAGCTTTAGTGATTCCGCATAACTATCAAGTATCCGGTCTATAGAGATAATCTTGTAGTCTATGCCTAAATAGTTGGCCAGCCATATAGCATCTTCAATATCTTCCTGAGGTGTAAAGTATGCGGGCATAATCAATCCGTGGACTCTCTCTGAACCTAGAGCTTTAACTAGTAAAGCAGATGTAACACTACTATCAAGACCGCCGCTCAGCCCAATCACTACATCCTTCTCTCCGACAATCTTCTGAATAAACTCAACTATCTCTTTAACAACTTTCTGAAAATTAAGTTTTAAAAGATCCATCAAATAAGATTGCGCCTACAGCTTCGATTAAAGCAGCCAATATTAATATTTTATTGAAGTTTAATACAATATGTACCGGGCCCGTAGCCTAGAATGGATATGGCGCCGGCCTTCGGAAGTATTTGGAGAGAGCCGGAGGTCGAGGGTTCAAGTCCCTCCGGGCCCAGGGCTTGAAATACGATATTACTAATATAATATCAGTTATTAGAGCGGATATGAAATGATTTCGGGGAGGGCTGGAGTGTTTTGCAGCTTCCCCATCTTCCTTCTGATGGCGAATCCTATCAGCTCAGTGAATCTCCTTCTAGAACTAGCTTAATGTATAGATAGCATGCATCCTTATCACTTAATACATCTTCATCATTTTCTTATCGTAGATTAGCGTCTCCTCCCCCCACTTAAACATGAGCCCACCACCCCAATCTTTAATTTTAGTAAAAGTTCCTTAACTAGTCTAGTAGTTTTTTAAATTCGAACATAAATATTAAGTATGGATTTAAAAATTTTAGGGAGAGGGGCTGGTTTAGTAGTCCTAGCTGCCCATATACAATTCCTGCCAGTCCTTACTTCGAGTTCCTTGGACTCGCTAAGGACTACAAAACTACTTGTATGGGTCTTGCCAGGCTTATACCCCAGCCTCGCTCCCTGCGAGCCCCATCTGCTTCTTTAGATTTACAAGCATCATATTCTCTAGCCTTGAATAATCCATGATGCTTCATAGACTTATATTTGGTGTGGGATTGTTGTATACTAGTTCTCCAGCTAAACCAGTCAACCCATTCACATCATCTATATCCAGTCCTAGACTATCTTCTTTAGTATCTTAACATTACTTTCAGTATCAACGTCAATTATGAGAGCGTTTTGAATTCTCTGAAGATTCCTATATAGTATCTTCTCCTTCATCAAAAATGGCCTCAGCTCAACATCGACGATAGTTAAAAACTTAGAGTATCTATGAGTATTATTTCTAGCTAATGATAGTTCGTAGACCTTCCATAGAAGATACGCATCCCCCATCACTTTTTTGATACTCTACCAGTCTTAGCCTTCAAGCCTTCTCTGAATCTTTCTCGAACTTCTTTCCACTTTCAAGGCCTGCCACATGTTTGGGAATATTAGTGAGTCAAGATATATCTCATCATAATCCTTAAGTTCGGCAAGGCTATCGACTTCAAAGAATACGTCTTTCTCTGGGTCATAGTATACATGCTTCTTAGATTTCTGACGTTTCTTGGGGTTCCATTTAGTATCAATGAAGACTGTTCTAGCTATCTTCCATAACCTCTAATCCTATCCAGCCGTTATACGTCTTGAAGAACCCTACTAGCTCTCTAGCCAACTTCTTAAGAGCCGCCTCCATATCGGTATTCTCTAGGTATCTCAATGATACTATGTCTAGTCGATGTAGCTGATTATCTCTTACATAGTAGAATGTTATCCATTCCTCGAAATCAATGAATATTGTTGGAAGCTTTTCTACCACTTATCCTCCACTCTCTCCTCACTTTGAATAGTATCTTGAATGACTTGGCGTCTTCTTCAGCAGTCTTAAAGCCTTCGAATATTCATCCAACGTATACTTTTGGAGGCAGCAGAACTTGTATACTTTGACGTGAGTCTTAGACATTGCTAGAAATCCTCTAGCATAAGACTTAGCTGTTTTTCATCTTCAGCATTCTCCATAATCTCCATGGCTCTCTTGGCTAACTCTCTTAGTTCTTCCTCTACCCTGAACTCTACAACCTCGGCTACAACCCTAGACCCTAATCTCCACTACCTCAGAAACATTAAATACTTTGTTAATCATTTCCCTAACATCTCTGTATAGCTGTTCAGTAACCCTGCCAACATACCTCGAAGCATACACTCTGAACCTATCGAGTTCTCCAGGGAACCCTCTAACCCTAACAATCTTCAATTGGTATGGTAGCTTAGCTGATAGAATGTTTAATAGGTTGTCTAGGCTCTTCAATGCTTTTCTCCCCTCCATACAATCCCTACCAAATCAATAAGTGATAGTTATGAGCTTGTAGAGTTGATGAGGGCCGTCATGGAGACGTATTCTCTGTTACAATAAGAGATGTAGTAAATGTGGAGCGGTATTAGAAGTATTCTAGATGGCTGGTTTTCAAACATATCTAGATGATTATGAGGGTGATGCTGATGCTAGGACTGTTATCTTAAGGAGATGTTGAGATGCCAGCAGTGTAGTGGGTAGCCTTCAACCTTCACAGCAGTTCAATGCATCTGTATATCAGGGATGATAGGGTGAGGGTTCCAGCAGACATGAAGTATGTATAATGAGTGTAGGGAGGGTCTAAAGGAGAATTAAGACTACCATATAGGATGTTTAATCATCTCAATTCTAGGGGGTATGACATGGTGATTGTTGGTAAGGCTTATGATGATAGGTTTTATGCTTATGTTAGAGGCTTTTCTGTAAGCTTTATAGTGTACAGGGACTTTATAATACCATTGTTAAGCCCGCCCGTAACACTTGATGCATTTAAGAATGCGAACCAACATCTAGACGTTGTATTGGAAGCTATAGCTGAGGGTGTTTAGGGATGGTTGTTACGATAGGTGTGTTTAGGAATCTTAGACTTATTATAAGGCTTCTAGCAAATATAGAAAACTCCAGCGAAGATATAATAGAGTTATGTGGACAGCATCTTAAAGGCATATCATAATTCCCAGCAGGATTTTTAGGAAGTAGTATACAATTAACTAATAACTAAAACTAAAATATAATAGGAGACCGCTTTAAAGATGATGTTGAAAAAGCATGGAAGATATGCAGAACATATAACCCACATAATCTATTTAAACTATCCTGTGTGTGATATTTTGTAGGGTGGGTGGATGGCTATTCCTGTTGATGAAGATGAGCTTGAGAAGATTAGGATGAAGAAGATGCTGGAGCTTCAGCAGAAAGCTGCTGAAGAAGAAGAGAAGAAGAGGAGGGAGGCAGAGAAAGCTGCTGCTTTAAGGATTATTCTTACTCCTGAAGCTAGGCAGAGGCTTGCAAATCTACGTCTCGTTAGACGTGAGCTTGTAGAACAGCTTGAAGAACAATTGATTAGGCTTGCTCAAGCAGGCAGGATAGTCACACCGATAACAGATGATGTACTGAAAGAAATATTGAAGAAACTGGATTCAGAGAGAAGGAGAGAGATAAGGATTATTAGGAAATAAGCCCTCTCCCTTTAAAGATTCTCTATGGATTACATTCATATACAAGTTTCTCCATAAATTCTAGGAAGAAATGACTATCCGTACTCTTGCTTTAAAGAAGAAGCTATCAAAAGCATTGAAGAGGGCTTGGCCTGTTCCTGCATGGGTTATAGTTAAAACTAGGCGTAGAATTCGGACGCATGCTAAACTTAGACATTGGAGGAGAAGTGGAAAGATAAAGACTTAGGAGGCATAACTGAAATGAGTGAAGTAGAGATTGAGAGAGAATATGTAATCCCTTTAAGAGATGCATATGAGACTTCTAGGACTAGGAGAGCTAGGAGAGCTATAAACATAATCAAAGAGTTTGCAAGGAGGCATATGAAAGCAGAGGTTGTTAAGATCTCTAGTAAGGTAAATAACCTTGTATGGAGTAGGGGAATCGAGAAGCCGCCTAGAAGGATAAAAGTTGTTATGAGGAAAGATAGAGAAGGAGTAGTTGAAGTGCTACTTCCAGATGAGGCTAGAGAAGAGAAAGAGGAAAAGAAAGAATAGGTTATATCTCATTCATCTTCTCAATTATCTTCTCAGCTATCTTCTTTGAGAGTGGTGGAGGGACAGCTTCACCCACTTGGTCAAACTGTCTATCTACTCCACCATAGAATACGTGGTTATCTGGGAATCCCATGAGCCTGGCCTGCTCTCTAACAGTAAGAAGTCTATCATAGTATGGGTGGACGAATCTAACCTTACCGTATATTGTAGGAGCAATCTCTTTAGGATGCAACCTAGTCCAATTATATCTTACATTTCCTCTAGAATCTCTAAACCTATATAATGATTGACCCCATTTAAGCTTCTTAATCTTTGATAACCGAACTCTGCCAATACTTACTATAGAATGGTTTGGGAGAGAACCAGGTGGTGGCAGGTCCCTTAATGCTTCTTCAACATTTTTTGGAGGTTCCTCCATTCCCGAAAGGTCTATCTCCACGTTAGATATGAATACTCTTCTACGTTTAGATGGTGTACCATACTTCTCTGCATCTAGTATATTGAAGTAAGCTTCATAACCAATCCTATTAAATAACTTCTTAATCATAGAACCCAATGATTCAGAGATTATTTCAGGTACATTCTCTAAAACATAGATTGCAGGCTTGAGTTCATCTACTAATCTAATATACTCTAGGACTAGTCTTCCCTGAGGGTCTGTAAATAGTCTATCATATGGGTCAATCATTCTTTTAGGGTTCATGCTTGTAAACGGCTCACAGGGGGGACCGCCGATCACGATATCTATCCTGCCAACTGTCTTCAAGATATCTCTTCCACATATTCTCTTAACATCTTCAGCAAACAATACTGCTTCTGGAAAGTTCGCTCTATATGTCTTTACTATGTGGGGATGGTTCTCTATCGCTACTAGAATATTGTTCTTAAATCCTAGACTGAATCCTCCAGCACCTGCATAGACATCTAGAATTCTTAACTTCAATAATCGACATCAATATCTCAGTTCATCTAGAATTTTAACATAATTTTCATTCTCAAGCGTTTCTACGCTAGCTTTGTTACTACATTTTTATTATGTGTGTTGCTGCTTTAGTTATTATCGCTGTTATCGGATAATTTAGGAATCCTAGTATAACTACTAGGAATATCAGTATACTCATAGGTGCGATCATTATTAATGGTGCATCATGAACTTTTGATAAGTCATGTTTAGGTTGAAGGAAGAATACTGCTCTAATCATCCTTAGATAGTATCCAGCTGTTATTGCTGTATTTGCTATAGCTATTGCTGTATAGATTGTTAGTCCCGCATCAATCCCTCCACTAAATATCATCCATTCACTAGCGAATCCTCCCAGGGGAGGTGTACCAGCTATAGATAAAGCTCCGAGAAGCATGGCTGTCGCAGTTACAGGCATTCTAGAGGCAAGCCCCCCAAGCTTGTTCAGGTCTCTCTCATTCAATACGTATATCAATACTCCTGAGCACATGAAGAGAAGCCCCTTGGCGAACCCATGATTCAATACATGGAATACTCCTCCAGCTACACCTATGGGGGCAAGAGTGACTAGGCCGAACAATATATATCCTACTTGGCTAATGCTACTGTATGCTAGAACCCTCTTAACGTCTGTCTGGACTAGGGCCATAATCCCTCCCCAGATCATAGATATCAATGCGAGAATTATTATCGGGATATTCATTAGAGGCATGACCCAGCTGAATAAGCCTAGAAGTATTCTGATGATAAGGTATGCTCCAGTCTTTATCATTACACCACTTAAGAGTACGCTTATGGGTGTTGGAGCTTCAGCATGAGCATCTGGGAGCCATGTATGGAACGGGAAGACAGCCATCTTAACAGCTGCACCAATAAATATTAAGACAGAGATATAGAGGTTCTCAATCCTATCCGTTAGAAGCATGGATAATTGGGATATCTCAAGAGTTCCATATAATACGTATAGCCAGATTATTCCAAACAGCATAGCTAATGCTCCAGCATGTGTAAACACAAAGTATTTGAAGCCTATTATTCTCGGCCTCCCAGTACCCCAGTAAGCTATAAGGAAGTAGCTTGGAATAAGCATAAGCTCCCAGAATATGTATAGTAGGAAGAGGTTTGTAGCCAAGACTACTCCGAGCATACCTGCATTGAATATTAAGAGTAGGGCCATGTAGGCTGAGTAGCCATGCTCATGCTCCATATACTTGGTAGAATATACTGTTGCGAGGAAGCCCATTAATGAGATCAGTAAAGCGAATGGATAGCTAGCTGAGTCTAGTAGGAATCCAAGCTTCAGCCCGAATACTGGGATCCATGGATGCTCTTCATAAACTATTAAACCATTATAGATTGTGTTTAAAAAGTAGGCAACTATGATGAATGGGATAGCTGAAACAATCATGCTTAGAGTATCTCCAATCTTCTTTGAACTATTAGTTACTAGATAAATTAGTGGAGCGAGTATCAGCTGTATGAAGAGAGCGATACTGAGTAACGTTGTATTCACTACTTCCATCTACGATAGCCCTCCATAAAGTAATGTTAGGAAGATAACGATTAGGATAGCTATACCTAGTATTAGCCCTCCAACATTGATATTACTACTACCAGTCTGTATGTTCCTAAAGATGTTTACTGCACCTTTAACACCATCAGCAACAAGATAGTTGAATCTATCAATCCCCCCATCTTCAGCGCTCTTCCTCAAGATGTCTGAAAACCATACAAACCCATCAACTATCCTGTAATAGAATGCATCAACATAGTATCTATTAACAAGGATCTTGTGGAGAATGTATCCAAACCTGCTCGACCTGAAAACCTCGGGAGGAACAATCCTACCAAAATAGACTAAGTATATTATAGCTGCTCCTGAAAGAATTATCCCAGCCGATGTAAGTAATGTTGTAAGACTCGTACTATGATGTAAATGTACCCCTAGATATTCTGGGAAGCTATGCGTTACTTCTGAGATTATCCCTGAAGAAGATGCACCTATTGCTAGAACTATTAAAGGTATAGTCATGACGGGTGGAGACTCATGTATATGCTTTTGGTCATGATTATGGCTAGATGGGGCAAGGAATACTTTATACACCCATCTAAGAATGTAGATGAATGTAAGAATAGATGCAAACGTGATGAGGAGGTAGACTGGTAGGATTCCAGCTTCTAGAGATGCTTCTATTATTAAGTCTTTGCTAAAGAATCCAGAGAATGGGGGTACACCTGCTAATGCAAGAGCTCCAACTAGTGATGTTGAGAATGTTATAGGCATAGCTTTAGCAAGCCCGCCCATTTCATCTATATTCGTTGTCCCAACTGCATGCATAACAGAGCCAGCCGCTAAGAATAACAACGCCTTGAAGAGTGAATGATTAAGTATATGGAATGTGCTAGCTATCCACCCTAGCTCGGAAGCTAGTCCTAGAGATGCAAGCATGAGACCGAGCTGGCTAATAGTTGAATAGGCTATAATCCTCTTTATATCAGTCATTACTAGACCCATCGTTGCAGCGAAGAGAGCTGTTACCGCACCGATATAGGCTACCGCCTGATACCATTGGTGAAGCATAGCTGGTGGGAATTCCTCAAAAGGTATAACCGTTAAGGTTAAACGTGCTGTAAGGTAGATTCCAGCTTTAACCATTGTAGCAGCATGTATTAATGCACTTACAGGTGTTGGGCCCTCCATAGCGTCAGGTAGCCAGACATGTAATGGTATCTGAGCAGATTTCCCAATAGCTCCACCAAATATTAAGACTAAGATTAAAGTTAATAGTGGTAAGCTTACCACACCTTCTCTGAGACTATGTAAGAGAGCATGGGTTACCTCAGAATAATTGAATGTACCAAACATTGAATAGAGGATCACAATACCTATAAGCATTAATACGTCTCCTATCCTGGTAGTTATGAATGCTTTGATACCTGCATGAGCTGCTTCAGGCTTCCTATAATAGAATCCTATCAATGCGTATGAGCATAACCCTACGATCTCCCAGAAAATGTATAGTTGTAGGAAGTTGTCAGCCATTACGAGCCCTGTCATCCCACCTATGAAGAAGACCATGAAGAAGTAGTATCTAGGTAGTCCTTCTTCATGAGCCATGTATCCAATAGAATATAGCATAATCCATGCCCCGATGAATGTAGCAATACAAGCCATCAATACTGATAGTGGATCTACTAGAACACCCGCTTGGATGAAGCCTCTCGGAGTGGGAATCCATGGAATATTCTCAACCCACGACTTCCCACCCCAAACATCAGGGATCATGGAGAGAGCAAAGAAAGATGCAAGAAAAACTATAGCTACAGAATATGCCTCACCCACTCTCTTACCAAGCTTGAAGAATAGTGGAACGAAGATGCACCCAATAAGTGGGATCATCCATGAGAGCCAAGGTGAGTAGGGAAGCAATAATCTTCACCTAACCTCATAGCATATAGATAAACCATCATTTAGATATTTCCTATGAAAGTAGTTGCTCGGGACAGTATACAATTAGAAAATTCTAGTCTAGCCAATCTTTAAAGTTGTAAAGCTATAACGTTGTGAATGTGAGTAGAGAAGAATTAATATTACATGCTTAGATTGTTATAGAAGAATTGAGGGGTAGGTTTTTCTATATTCTTCAAGGTGGGCTTGCGGGATTCTTCTTTGGTACTTCAGCTATCTTTATCCGTTTCTTACCTTTAATGGATCCATTCATGATAGGTTTCTATAGGCTTATAATTTCTTCAATTATCTTAACGATTATCTCAATAGTATTTTATAGGCCGATTCTATTCGAGACTTTTAAAGATAGAGGGTTTAAAGCATCTATACTTGGAGTAATTATTGGTGGACACTTTGCAGCATATATCAACTCTGTTAAGCATACAACTGTTATGAATGCAACTGTTTTAACAAATATGACTCCAATCTTTGCATCGTTGTTCTCATGGATATTATACCAAGTTAAGCTTAGTTCTAGGAGTAGCCTGGGGATAATATTATCTATAGTCGGTATGGTAGTGATCTTTTGGGGGGCTAGAAATGGGGAGGCAAACATTATCGGGGATTTCGAGGCTGTAGCTGCAGCATTGCTTTGGGCGCTCTACCTTGTATTTGGAAGAGAGGTAAGGGTAAAGTCTCATCCAATAACTATAATGATCCCAATATACGTTACATCATCCATCCTTCTATTACTCTCTGGATTCTTCTTCGGTAACCCTAGACAGCCTCTCCTAAGCGAGGTCCCAGCTATACTTGGATTAGCGATCTTTCCAACAACTTTAGGTCATACACTCTCTTTCAGTTCTCTTAAAGGTCTACAACCCTATCAGACAGCGATACTCTCACTTCTAGAACCGATCGTGGCTACACTCCTTGCAATACCATTATTTAAAGAGGTGCCGCAAGCCAACGCACTAATAGGTGCACTACTAATCTTTGCAGGACTATACCTAGTTGTAAGTATAGAACGCTAAATTTATCTTATCGATAGTTCTTTCAAGTACTTCTTTAGAAGTGCGTAGACTGCAGCATTATCTTGTAATGCTAAGCCTACGCTCTTGAATACAGTTATCTCTTCATCGCTGGTTCTACCAGGCTTAGCTCCTGAAACTATCTCCCCAAGTTCAGCATATATCTTGTCTTCAGAGTACCTTCCTTCTCTAATCGGTATGATTATGTCTCCTGCTTCAGATAAAGCTGCTTCCTTCATATCTACAACTACTTTTGCATCGATTATAGTTTCCGTATCTATTTCTCTCATATCTGGAGTGTATGCCCCTATAGCGTTTACGTGGACTCCTGGTTTAAGCCATTCTCTTCTAAGTACTGGTGTATTACTAGTAGTTGCAGTACAAACTACGTCAGCTTTCTCTACTGCTTCTCTAGCCGTATTTACTACCTCAACTTCTACACTGAGCTTACGGCTCATCTCACCAGCAAACTTTTCAGCTCTCTCAGCAACTACATCATATGCATATATCTTCTTCACCTCTCTTACCTCACTGACCCCCATAGCCTGGGTTCTAGCTTGGAAACCACATCCAATGATCGCAAGTACTTCTACATCTTCCCTTGATAAGTATTTAGTGGCTACACCACTTACCGCTCCAGTTCTCAGAGCTGTTAGGTATCCTGCTTCAATCAATCCTAAAGGTACACCGTTAGATGAGTCAACAGCAACTATCACTGCATGGATCGTTGGAAGCTCCTTCTCAATATTTTTTGGATATACTGAAACAATCTTATTAGTATAAAGATTGAAGTCTTCAATAATACAGGGCATAGAAAGAATGTCTCCACTATCTCTTCTACCGCTAACCCTAGTCCTAAGAGGGAGAATAACTCCGCCATGGTAGAGAGCTCTAAATGCTTCTTCAACAACTTCTATAACTTCACCGATCTTAAGAATCCTCTCAACATCTCTCTCAGATAGATAGAGCAAAAACGCCACCCCACAAAATCGATCAAAAATAGACATAGATAAATTTATCATAAAACTATACTGAACAGAATATAAATAACAGATTACTTGTATGCTTGGATCTATGTGGTTCTTCACCACCACTTCATACTATCTTTATAATAACGTAGATTTTCATTCTTTTCCGGCTTTCTGAATATGAATAAATGTTCATAGTAGAGTAAGTAGAAATCCATGTAATATTTTCTAGATTTCTTATCGATGTCAACCCAGCATTCTTCTGCTACTTTCGTGAGACCCTCCCATTTCTCCCTCGTAGTCTTCGTTTTCCACTAGTGTTTTATTATATCTTCCCTTAAGATAAAGCCTGATTCAAGGAATACCTGCATCGTTCTAAAAGCTATAGGTACGTGATGTCTATGCCTCCTAATATCACCAACAAGTAATGCACAGAATCTTCCTGGTCTAAGTACTCTATAACATTCTTCTGCTATTTGTCTCATACCATCAACATATTCATCAATACTGTGAACTGCGGATAAGTCGCCTTCAATTTTCTTCTTCTCAGAGTAGGGTATAATATTAACATAAGGTGGATGGATTCATCCTCTCTTTATGAGTTTTAACGAATTCTCGATAATCTTCATCCGTGATCTCTCTCATAGAGATATATTCTCTCCTTCCAGTCATCTCTATAATTCTATGTTTGCCCGAATTAAATTAATATTCATTTTTTGCATTACAGGAAAAGCTATGATGTCTTGAGTAATTGTCAGACTATGTGTCCCAGCTAATTGGCTACACTCTCAAATATATCATTTATGCATTGAACTAGATCCTAAAGCAGAAAGACAGAAAAATAAACAAAGAGAAATAGATGATGTTCTTTAAAGAGTAACATAAAACTAGCACCTAGTCGTTATGGAAGCCGGTTGGCTGTATCACTTTTTGTAATGTAAGAGGGACGACACAGCGAAGAGGGACATTAGGGATACGGGAGGGCATATTAGCCTCAAGAGTCTCTATAAAGTTTATACATCGAGGCTAAGCTGTTCTACTCTATTTTATTTGGTTTAAAATTACTTGCATGGTTATATCGTTAGTTGGTTTAAAGATAATTAATCAGCTAAAGAATATTTTAGAAGAAACTCATGGGTTGCCGTTGCTTCAGATCGAGAACCTTGATCTCGGCTTTAATGATTACATTACTATTTTCTTTCATGGTTTACCTTGCTCTAGAATCCTCTATGATGGATTCTATTAGTGTGGAGGGTTCATCCAAGGTTAAGCAAGGAGATTTAATGAGTCTCGAAGAAGGTTCCTCCTCTGATTTTGGTAAGTCTAGGAAGTATAGGGTTTTTCTAGATGTAAGTGTTCCAGATATTCATGCTATTGATGTATGGAGGATTAGAGATCTTCACGGTGGATATCTTAATGGTTCAGGCGTAGCTATAGGAATAATAGATACGGGGATTGATTATACTCATCCAGACTTCTACTTCCTGAATGGTACATCAAAGATACTAGCTATATGGGACCAGACGCTGGATGGGAAGCCTCCTAGAAACTTCAGCTATGGATATGAGTGTACGAGAAGAGAGATAGAAGATAGGACTTGCCCTCAAAGAGATACTGTAGGTCATGGAACACATGTAGCATCTATAGCTGCTGGAACAGGTAGAGCAGGCCCATATACTGGAGTAGCTCCTGGAGCTCTCCTGATAATCGTGAAGTCTGGTTACCCTGCATGTAATGGTACACAATGGTTTATGGATGAAGATAAGATAATAGATGGGCTGTACTATATTGCTGAGAAAGCTAGAAAACTAGGTTTAAGAGTTGTTATTAATTTAAGCTTAGGCTCAGACTTAGGTGGACATGATGGTTCTTCAAATCTTGAGAAGGTCCTAGAGAAACTAGTAGACGATGGGGTAGTAGTTGTTGCAGCTGCTGGAAACTCTGGAGATGAGAAGATCCATGCCTCAGGCTCACTAAACATTGGAGAGAAGATAGATCTTAAATGGTTTATCCCTGCCTTAACTACAAGTTTTGGTTTATCGCTATGGCTAGACCATGGAGATGAAGTTATCCTAACGCTGAAAACACCTAGCAATATCACCATCCGAGCACCTATAGTAAACAGGTTTATTGACGGCGTAGAGGTAAGTCTTACTAGAAACTCTTATGATACAGGTGTAGAGTGGCTTCTAGAATTAACTTCCAGTCTAGGCTTACCTAGTCAGGGTTGGAGTATAGAGATAGAGGCTGTGGAGACTGGAGGTAGCAGGATATGGCATGCATGGATAAGTAGTGATACATGCTCATCTTATAGAGAAAGATTCATACCTGGGGAGGGCTACAACATCTCTCAAAACTATACTATAGCTATTCCTGCAACATCCCATAGAGTTATAGCTGTTGGAGGGTATGCAACAAAGAATACGTGGAAGAATTATCTAGGAGAAGAACTTAATACATTTTATAATATTGGCGAGGTTCTAAGTTTCAGTAGTAGAGGACCTACGAGGGATGGGAGGGTCAAGCCTGATATACTTGCTCCCGGCTCAGTAATAGTTGCTGCTAGACCGGTCTCTAATAGATATTCAAGGCTTGATATCGATAGATACTATACTGTTAAGCATGGTACAAGTATGTCTTCTCCCCATGCTGCTGGAGTAGCCGCAATAATCCTACAATTTAAACCGAATGCATCATACATAGATATTCTAAATGCTCTAAGATCTTCAGCTAGATGGAGCGAAGAATATGGTGAGAGGCCTAACAATATATGGGGTTGGGGGAGGCTGGATGCGAGAGTATTCTACAATGTATCTATTAGGTTGGAGGGGCTGCCTGAAGACGTCTCTACAAACATATACGTTAATGATTCAATAGAAAGTATCTCAATAGATAAACCTATTGAAAAGATCTTTCTAAAAGGGTCAACTACTCAAGTTAGGGTACAGAAGATGATTGAGATATTAGAGAAAAGTGTAAGATACATTGCTGAGAAAGAGACATTCATAATCCGGGATAAAGAAGAAGTTATTGTAAGCTATATCCCTGAATATTATCTAGAGGTAGAATCAGAATTAGGTGGAGAATATGGAGATGGATGGTATAAAAGGGATACGGTTGCAGTATTCTCTGCTAGAAGCTATGTTTTCCCTGAAGGATTAGAGATTCTGTTTAAGCCAATCTACATACTGAGTGGGTGGATTGATGAAGAAGGAAGAATCCTCCAAGAAAACAAGATAGTAATGGATAGCCCACATAAAGTCAAAGCGATATATAGTCAAGATTACGGGCTACTCTACACTGGATGGATAATAATATCTTCATCGGTAATCCTAACAATAGTGATAATCTTGAAGTATGCAAGATCTAGAAGAGACAGCCTTAACCCTAAGCAGCATTACCCTAGACCATTATAAACAATACGATATACCTGGCTTGCTCTATGTGAATACTTATAGAATGCTCCATAATTTTTATGATGTAATGGTTGAGGCTAAACATTACATTAAAATAATAGAGGCTGATAAGCCTCTAAGAATTAAGAAAGAAATCTCAGAAATCGTGAAGAATACTCTTGGAGGCAAGATGGTTCAGAAGATGAAGAGACAGTATGTTGACTGCCCAGTAGCTGGAAAACGAGTACCATTCCTTGAATGCTATCTCTGCGTCTCCTTCATAAGGAGAATTAGAGGACAGGTCCACTGCGCAGGAATAGAATACAGGGTAAGGCATGAATAGTAGTTAATAGAGTCCTTAACAATCATTAACCTCCTCTAGAGGTAATAATGTCCCAGACACCTTAAAACAGCTACTTTTAGCTTTCCAACATATATGAAAAACACCTAAATATAGTGGATTCTAAATGAATGAGCGAGGGGCGAAGTTTGGCAGCTATAGCTTCGAAAAGGTTTAGTGATGAATTCTCATCATTACTTGATAAACTTGTTAGAGTAAACCTGATTAATGGCGGGTCTCTTGAAGGTAGATTATCAGCATACAATCCTACAGATTATAGTTTATGGTTATCTGATGTGAGAGATGTCTCAGGAAAACTACTACCTAAAATATTCATCTCTGGTAGAAGCATAATGTCGATAGAAGTAATCGAGGCAGGACCACGTCTTGAGAAGCTTGCTGAGAAACTTAACAAAGTCTTCCCAAACATGGTACGATATATACGTGAAGCAGACGTCATACTGGTTATGGATAGAATTAGAGTAACTAGAGACGGTGTCGTAGAAGGCAGCGGACCAGCAGCTGAAAGAGTACAGAAAGTATATGAAGAATGGCTTACCGAAGAAGGCGGATAAACGGAGAAAAAGCAGTCTAAAGACTTCAAAATCTAGATTAAACTATAATCACTTTATCTCTTAAGCTCCTAAAATCTCAGGGAGACTTCAGGGTCGTTAGAGTAGTTGCTCATATTTTATCTTCTAGAAGACTATTTTTACATTATATAATATCATGGCTTGAGAACCTATCTTATTCAAAAGGGTTTGGATATACCCATATGTATCAGAGCTTATCCTACTCTATCTACTTAATGAATCTATCAAATTTTGCTATCTGATCTTCCTCCATCCTAGAGGAAAACTTTTTAGAATGGATATTTCTCAATTGATTTGGTTGAGGGTATAGTGGTGTTTGACATTCTCCAGATTGGTGGTCAGCAAGACATCTTCTCTACTTTAGTCTCTCTCATATGGCTACTCTTATTGATGACCTTCTTCTTATATCCAGGGTTTAGCCAGAGGATCCAGCTATCGTATATCCTGAGGGATTTAGAGAGGAAATTGAATAGGCTTAAGATTATCGATGATGATGTTAGAGAGAGGACGTTAAAGACCCTTCAAGAGTATGCCGAGGCAAATACTGATGTTAAGAATAACCTTGAGAGGCTTATAGACTCATTTGTAATATCCCCTGAATCTATGGACCCATATGGTATAGTGTATAAGCTTGAACATATTGTGAATACTTGGGAGGATAGATTTGAAGAAGACGTAGCGAAGATCTGCTCTAAAGCAGACACCGTGAAGGTTAAGACATTAACAAACCTTGTTGAAGTCTCTAGGGGTGTACATTTCATCTACCGGCTCGTCCGCCACTACTACTTGCTTGGGAAAAAAACTCAAAACATATACCTCGTTCTCCAGATGCAGATGCTTATGCCTCAGATAATGGAGATAGCTGAAGCATATAGACAGGCAAGCTATGCATTCACTCAAGGTCAACCGATAGGAGATGGAATAGGAGTATTAGCAGTTGCAAAACTTGCTTATGGTAGAGAGAAGAAAACATACGAGATAGCGAAAGATACGTTAGTCCATGAGCTAAACTTTGATGGAAGAAGACTCATAATTGTGCGGGCTACCGGTCCAGGTGGAACGGTTGGTAGACCAGGTGAGGGGGTTAGAAGGCTCGTTGAAAGCGAGGGTGATAGAGTTAAGCTTATAATAACTATTGATGCAGGCTTAAAGCTTGAAGGAGAAGAGTCAGGAAAAGTAGTTGAGGGAGTAGGTGTAGCGATAGGTGGAACAGGGGTGGATAAATACAAGATAGAAGAGATAGCTAGAGCGAAGGGGATACCATTATATGCTATAGTGATCTATGAATCAATTACAGAAGCTATAACGCCTATGAGGGAAGCAATAGCAAAATCAGTAGATAAGATCATTGAGAAGGTCAAGCAGGTAATCACTGAGAAGATAGAGGAGGGAGCTACAGTTATCGTTGCAGGAATAGGAAACTCGGTAGGAATAGGAGTAACATAAACACTATTAACCATTTTATAAAAGAGCTGATCCAAAGTATATTAGTAGCCAAGTATGTTTATGTAGAGAGTGTATGGGTAATGTTTCCTCAGAAACCTCAATTTAAAGAATTTATCCAGCCGCTAACACATTTAACCTGCTTTTCATGTAATACTGAGAATTCTAGACCATTTAGAGATGGAGACTACATCTTTAAGGAGGTTGAAGAAAAATGCCCGAAATGCGGTTCAAGCAAGATGCTTATAACCGGAATCTACATAGAAGATAGACAAATAAAAGAAAGAGAGAAATAGCCTTCAGGAATTACATACTTATGGGTGCCTCATCTAAATCTTATTTGAAAGTAACCTTTTTCCGATTCTTCATTATTTTTATGTAAAAAAGTTAAAAATAACCGTGTGAGGTAACGTTAAGGATTTATAAGGCATAGCGAATTGTATTTTGAAGTGAAGGTATCAGAAGTACCCCATTGGACAGGGTCCCTTGATAAGCATTTCTTTTCATCAGCGTATAGAGCGTTATCTGAAAATAGAGGTGTAGAGTTAAACCAGAGGTTAAGCAAGGGCTTGGTGTAGTCTATGACTTATTTGGTATAGAAGTGCCGGAGGAGAAGATGAGATATTATCTAGAGAGAGGCTACATTGAAGCAGTGAGAGATGTCTCCCTACCAGCATGTAACATATGTGGAGATGTCTGCATCCGACCATGGTTAGTCTGCCCTGAATGTAACTCAACTAATATTGAGAAGGAAGACTTAATGGTACACTATGATTGCAACTATATGGGTTCAGAAGAAGAATTTATGCAAAGCGGACCAGTAATATATAAGTGTCCGAAATGTGGAAAAGAATTAAAGAGAGTCGGAATCGATTATGGTAGGCCAGGCTTCGGCTACATCTGTAGAGATTGTAGATCGATCTTTCAGATACCCTTAATTTGGCTAGTCTGTGAGAAAGGACATAAAAATAAAGTAGTAGATGAATTAATAATCAAGAAGTATCCAGTATACGGGTTATCGGATGAGATTAAGGAGCTACTGCCAATCTATAATATTATAGAAGACTTAGTTAGGGAGCTTACATCACATGGTCTAAGAGCTGAGGGGTTCAAATACGTTAAAGGTATTAGTGGAACAACATACACCATACCGATATTTATTGATGGTAGCCCCTCTATAATTGTCGAATTCGGCTTAAGTGAAGAAATAGATGAGAGATATCCGTTCATGATGGTGATAGAAGCTGTAGATATACCAAACTCAATTATGTTCTTGATCTTGCCCTTTGATTTTAAGCCTGAACTTGAGAGTGTACTAAACCCGGAGAAGATTAAGATAATAAAAATTAATGATTTAGAGAGTTCGAAAGATAAGATTATACGAGAGCTTATTGCTATACGTAGTGTAGTTATGAATGAAGAAACTTAGACCTACAGTCTTCTTAGTATCAGTCTCGATACTACTCATAGCCTTAATCGTATTTCCTAAACTATTACTCCTATTTACTGCCTATAGCCTCACATTGACCTATACTTTATGGGGATTTATCACGTTATAATTGTAATATATGGGTTAAGGAGCCTTTTAACCCTGGGATAAATCCGCAGAGACGCCCTAAGATTTCTCTTATAATACCAGCTAGGGATGAGCCGATCCTTTCTAGAACAATTGATGTCTGCTTAAACCATACAGAGTATCCGAGAAATAGTAAGGAGATAGTAATTGTTACAGAAGACCCAGTAGGAGAGAGGACAGCAATATGGTATTCTCAGCTCTATCCAGGAAATGTTAAACCATTAGTTAGAAGAGAGTATTCCGCGACAAAGCCTAGTGCACTAAATGATTCACTCTCTTTACGTACTGGGGAGATAATAGGCATCATAGATGTAGAAGATATACCTGATAATGATGTATTCCTGAAAGTTGCATCCGCGATTGAGAACTATAACATAGACTCTGTACAGGTAATCCTACGTATAAGTAATCAAGAAGATAACTGGATAACAAGGATATTCTCAACAGAGTATGCAGGATGGTTTAGGGTATTCCTTAATGGAAGCTCAAAGCTAGGTTTATACACACCATTAGGCGGGACTGGAAATTACTTTAAAGCATCTCTGATAAGAGAAATCGGTAGATGGGACCCACTAAATCTAGCTGAAGACGCTGAAGTAGCAATTAGATTTTATCTATTCTATCTAGAAGGAGGACAATAGTCATAGATGCGAGGCATTGGGAAGAAGCTCCTACAAATTTCAAGGCTTGGCTTAGACAGAGAACTAGATGGTTCAGAGGGTGGATACAGAGCTTAGTAAAATATTTACAAGTACTCTCTAGACCATCAGTAACCAGGAGGATAGGGTTCATCAATACTTTATCAATAATCTCTATGCTTATCGCTCCATTACTCGTAGTCTTAAATTGGATAGCATACGGTATGACGGTCTACTGGTTACTAGAATATCTAGGCATAGTTCCCCTCAAACTAACGATAGACCTCTTCCCATGGTGGGCAATACCCCCTCTTTTAATGCTATCTATTATTACACATGGATAGCTGGAGCAGTATTGGAAGAGATAGGCAAAGCGAAAGCTCTAATAAAGTATATTCCTCACATGATATACTACATGAACTTCATGATGCCTATCGCAGCATTTAGAGCATTCTATCAAGAAGTATTTAAAGAAGTCTTCTGGGAGAAGACGAAACATTTAGGAAGAGGGGTTAAATGGACGGTCTTGGAGAAACAACAATAGTTAAAGCTACTTGCCTCTATGAATCAACAGGTCTTACTGTTTAAAGGGTGAGATGTTGTTTACCTAGGTAATTACCTCGCATCCTTTTTCTGTTACTGTTATTGTATGCTCAGCTTGAGCTACAGGCTTACCCTTTCTCTCAACTAACACGGGGTAA
>Ga0209393_1000267_pt1 | contig 26671 bp, 32 predicted proteins | sample SSWtaG_2_FD_184117 | JGI IMG/M metagenome (GOLD analysis project Ga0209393, IMG submission 184117) | Hot spring microbial communities from Sandy's Spring West, USA to study Microbial Dark Matter (Phase II) - SSWsed_130316 (SPAdes)... | ecosystem: Environmental > Aquatic > Thermal springs > Hot...
CCTAGTAGCTCTCGGGTGAACCCGTGCGCCTCCGGCTGTTGCTCTCGGTGCTGGTAGTCCTAGTGGTCGGGGCCCTCGTCGCCAGTACCTACCTAAACCACCCGTGGCCCCTAACGGTTCTCGCATCACTGAGCAGCAACAGCGCCCAACTAGTGGACACCACCTCGGAGTGCGATACGTGCCGGGACGACGGTAGTGGGGGCGGGGGGCTGTCAAACCGACGAGAATTGCCAGCGCCTCTACGGTGCGGATTCGAGGTGTATTTGCGACCTAACGTGTGCAGAGTTCAACCCTAGTCTGTATTCAATGGTCTTCACAGCATGCTCTATCCGGTGCGTAGCAACCCGCGCATACAAGGATCCCGTGAACTGTGTCGCCTGTGCGTCATCATGTGCGACACTAGCCTATTTCACCACCTGTTTGCGGTGGGTCTACCTATGCGGCTACGCGAGAGGTCTTCCCACACCCAGTCACCACATCCAGTCCGAGGTGCTATCCTGTACTACTGCGGATATTAGAAGCGAGAAGCAATGACGTTTGGGGACGGGTGTGGCCAGCCCCCTAAGGGAGAGGGTCTCCCGATGGCTCGCCGGGAGGTACTACACCTTCCGTGAAAGGTGCTCTAGGAAGGGGTTCCTCAGGCCATTCCTCGTAGTCCTATACTTCTGCTTAATCGCCTACACCGCATGGCTCCTCCCGGAGTTCGGTACGGGGCTGTACAACGTTCTCCTTTTCGAGTTCCTGATAGTCTCCGTCGCTCTGTTCCTAGTCTTCTCCGTGCTGGGGTGCTACGCTAGGTTTGGACGAAGCGCCCAGCCACCGCGGCAGGCCTCCTGTGTCTGCTAGAGGTGGCTTCTTCATCCTCGCGATAGAGGCAAGAATGTTAGCAGTGTTGACCAGATGACCGAACCGGGGGCCCCCGCTTAAAGGTCGAGGCTTTCGGTTGTAAGGGAGCCTAACCACAGGGTCCTAGGCAGGCCTAGGTCTACGGCTGAAACCTCACCCTCCGTAGTGGGGAGGTCGGTCCGCCCGCGTGCCACGGGCTTGCTCAAGCGTCTGCGTGATGCTGTGGGTACACCCGCGGGGTGAGTACTCCTAGAGGACGGCAAGGCCTATGGGGTCTTCAGAGCACTTGCTGAAGGCTCCACCGCTCTGTCCGGAGGCCGTGCCCTAGGATTGGACTCAAGGTCCTCTCCCCACTCAAGCCCCTCACAAGCGTATACCCTCTCGCAATGAGGCTGACCTCACGACTTGATGTGAAAGCGAGACCCACCCTCGTACCTACCTCCTACGCTCTGCCGCAACCTTCCCTACGGTAGGGCGATACGTTAGGTTGAGGGAAGAGCTTGCGACCCTCTTAATCGACCTCATACTACTAGCCTAGCTCTAGCAAGCGCGGGAGAGGCTCTCCTTGTACTTCTAGAGTAGCTAGTGGGCCCTCGCGGACAGCTAGAGGCAGGGCTTTACCTCGTCCTCGTAGCTCTTAAGCATCTCCTCCTTAACCCTACCTACGTCGCTCGCTCTACTCAGCACCCACATGAGCTTAACCGTAGCGGCCTCCTTAGCCATGTCGCAGGCCGGGATGACCCCGCTATCCAGGAGCCTCCTACCGACCTCGTAGACCCTGAGGTCTACTCCGCCGTAGGTTGGCTGCGACGTGATGAGTACCGGTAACCTACTGGAGACCTCTGAGAGCTTAGCTATGAGCTCCTCGGGGAGCCCGCCCAAACCGTAGGACTCGATTACCAGGCCCCGCACCCCGGCTGATAGGAGGGAGTCTACGAGGCCCGCCCTAACCCCGGGGAAGGCCTTCACCACGGCTATAGAGGTCTCGAAACCCGCCTCCAACCTTAGAGCTCCCTCCACTAGCCTCTTGGGTAGGTGCTGTATCGACACCTCATCACCTTTCACGTAGGCTACGTAGGGGTAGTTCACTGAGGTGAAGGCGTCTAGGTCTACGGAGCTTACCTTACTAGCTCTAACCCCTAGGATCACCTTACCGTAGAACACTACGTAAACCCCGGATAGCCCTAGCTCAGGTGCCTCCCTAGAGAATACAAGGGAGTCCCACAGGTTCCTAGGGACGTCGGAGCCCTCATCCTCCAAGGTCCTCATAGACCCCGTTAGCACCACCGGCTTACCCAGCCCCCTAAGTGAGAAGGCTAGAGCCGCCGCGGTGTAGGCCATAGTGTCAGTACCGTGGAGTACTAGGAAGGAGTCGTAGCTACGGTAGTTCTCGTAGATCGCCCTAGCTATCCTAACCCAGTCCTCCGGGCGCATCAGCGAGCTATCAACCCTCATTAGGTCTAGGAACTTCACCTCAGCGCCCACCGGGAACCTGCCCCCTAGAGCTCTCCTAAGGACCTCCTCAGCACTTAACCCCGGTGCTACTCCCCTACTAGTCGCGATACTCGCTATCGTACCCCCAACACCGACTACGAGTACCCTAGCCCTACTCAAGCCCTAGCACCTCTGCGGGATCAGTGTACCTCCTTCTTAATATCTCCATAGCTTCCTCGTAGACTGCTAGCACCTCCTCTACAGATGCTAGTGCTACTCTGGCGAGGGTGTAGGCGTCCTCCTTAGTAGCGTAGGGTATACCGACTTCTGCTAGGTAGTCCTCGCCTACAGCTACCGAGACCACAGCACCCGTTCCCGGTACTAGACCTGCGGGGCCTACTACTTCAGCTAGGTCCTCACTCATGAAGAAAACACCTCCAAGGTCTTCGCAGACAACCCTAGCTAGCTCTGCAGACACTAGCACCTTATCTAACGACTTCGTAGACCTACCTAGGGCTGAGGTTAGCTCGTTTAACCTTGTAGATAACTCCATCCTAACCTTCTCAACAGACCTCGAGTACCTTGGGAAGGCGTCGTCCAGCTCTACGTAGCCTACCCCAAGCTTCGAGAGAGCCCTAACTATAGCCTCAGCTACAGCTGTGTTATCGTAGTCCCTATTATACCTTAGGAGGACAGCTGAACCCCTAACCATACTAGCTAATGCTGGTATGAAGGCCTTACTCTCAAGTACTATAGCTGGCACTACCCTACAGCCGAGGAGCTCCATAACCTGGCGCTTAGGGCCGAGTGGGACGTTACCCTCAAGGTCCTCAGCAGGGCCTACACCGCTACCCGAGCCATTTACCGTTACAAGTACTGAAAGTACCCCGTTGGGGAGGTCTACGTTGAGGCCTCCAACAGCATCACCCTCAGTACCTATACGAGTAAGGACGAAGCCCGGTACAGACTTCTCTACGGTATTAAGAGCTGCGGTGGAGAGAGCGTACTCCGCTGCAGTAGGAACCTCAGCACACCCCCCTCCGCGTACCCTACCGAAGACCTTAAGAACTGCTAGGTGCGGTAAGGAGGAGTCAAGCCCCTCGAGGTTCCTTAGGAGCTCTGCTTCAAACACGGTTAAACCCCCTCTAGGGGTAGCACAGCCTACTCCCCCACCGGCTGTCTCTACGCAGAAGGACCTAGGGGTCTCTACTCGAACTCTCCTAACCGACGTATCGAAGTCGTAGAACGTGCGTAACACTTCTAGAGCTGCCGAGAAGCCTAGAGAGTCGTCCTGAGTGAATTTACTGTGGCTATATGTATGTCCTACACCTACGTGTCCAGCCACTAGGACTTTACGTACGTGCAACATCCCACCAACTTATAGGTAGGCTAAAAGTGTGAGAAGAGCTTAAAACTTAAAAGGAAAACGTAGACTGACCTGAGGATCTCCTACTTAGACTTAAACTTCTGCTCGTCGAAGTCCTTTAGGATTAGCTTGCTTACTGCTAGAACACCTAGTGGGTCGCCGGTTACGTTTAGCATGGTGTTCGGCATGTCTATCAAGGTGTAGACACCGGCGATCCAGCCAACAGGCTCCATGGGTAGCCCCAAGGTCGACATGGTCATAGCTGCTACCACTATCCCACCACCCGGCACTCCAGCGCATGCCGCAGAGCCTAGGACGCCCATGAGCAGAGCTATGAACGTCCCCGCCCCTCCTAGGGGTACTCCGTACATCTGGGATACCCACACAGCGTATATAGGCATCTCAGCAGCTACTGCCTGCATGTTGATCGTAGCTGCTATAGGTAGTATGAGGTTCGCCGCATCCACCGGTACGCCTAGCTCCCTGGTAACCCTCATCGTAACCGGTAGGGTAGCGGAGCTACTACAGGTAGTGAAAGCTGTTAGCATAGCTGGGTATATTTTCCTCCAGTACTGGATCGGGTTAAGCCTCAGGACCCCAGTTAGTATTATCGGATGGTAGATGAACAGGACTATAGCGTAGCTAACCCACTGAGTCAGTATCATAGCTCCAACCGCGGTAAGACCCATAGCGCCGACGGTTGCCACTAGGTTAGCCATTAGGGCGAACACACCTATGGGCGCGTACCACAGTATGAAGTCGACGATCTTGTATATCACAGCTAGGATAGCTGATAGCAGCTTCTCGAGGAACTCCTTAGTCTCGGGGGAGAACGTCCCTACTAAAGCTATGGCGAAGCCCGTTAGCAGTGCCATAACTATTATCTGAAGTGCGTTAAACTCTAGGAACGGCTGGACGGGGTTCTTGGGTATCAGACCCAGTAGGACGTCGATGGGTGAGGCAGGCTTCGGCGCTGTCCAGCCAGGAGGTGGAGGTAGCTGAAGCCCAACGCCTGGACGTAATGCGGTAGCCATAACGTAGCCTGTAGTCGCCGCTAGAAACGCCATGACGGCCCAGTAGGCGAAGAAGCCTCCGAAGATCTTACCTAGCCTAGCGTAGGCTTTAACCGTGGTAACGGCCCAGGCTATCGAGACGAATATCAGGGGACCTACGATGAACTTCAGTAGGTAGATGAAGATATCGCCGAGGAACTTTATGCTGGTAATCGGCTCACCTACGACCCACCCAACGACTATTCCGATCAGCGTTGCCACCAGCATAGCTAGGGGCCTCCTCCCAGGCCTTAAAGCTAGCTCAAAAGTCTCCCCCGAACCGCTACCGGAGGTGCTCAAGAGCTACACCGCATAATTGATTACGGTAAGCAAAATAAACGTTATATACCTAGCTAGCCTAGGATGGCTCGCCGGGGGGTACTACACCTTCCGTGAGAGGTGCTCTAGGAGGAGGGCTTTTAGACTTCTCCACGTAGTTTTACCCCTCCGCGTAATCGCTTACGGTCTATGGCTCCTCTCGAAGTACAGCGTGAGGCCATACAGTGCCCTCTGGCTCGAGTTCTGGATCATCTCCCTCACACCAGGTTTAGCCTCCTTCGTGCTGGGGTGCTACGCTAGGCTTGAGACGAGGCTCTCAGCCGCCGCAGCAACCTTCCTATGGCTACTGGGAGTAGTCTTCATCCTCGGGGCGGCGTGAAAGCTTTAATCAGGTGACCTAACCGGAGGCTCAGCCCTTAGGGCTGGGATGGGGTAGCTAGGTCGCTGTAGGGGCTACCAGCCCAAATTCCCCTAGGCTACAGCTTCCTAGGGGGGTCTGTGGAGGTGGTGGCTGTAGTTGAGTTCTCGGGTCTCTGTAGGTCTAACCCTGTTAGGCTATCTAAGGAGCTGGGTAGGGCCGGTGCTAGGGTTGTCTCCCACGACCTCTCCAGCGGCGTGCTGGTGGCTACCCTAAGGCTTAACCTACTCGACCCTAGGGATGTGGAGTCTAGAGCTAGGTACCTAGCTGAGGTAGTATCTAGGGAGCTTCTCGGCTGCCGTGCTTGGGTTAAGGTAATCGCTTCGGAGGCCCTCTGGAGGTCGCTGGGTAGGTACGCGGTGGCTAGGCTATCCTCAGCTGAGGGCACGGTCTACGTAGTCCGCCTACCCGGGTACTACTACACGGTTCAGAGGGCTACTAGGGGTTCCGCGAGGCTGAGGCTAGTACCAGTGGCTAGGTCCGAGTCCAGCTTCTACGGGGACCTCAGCGGACTTACGTTCCCCTGCGAGGAGGCTGTGGAGCACCTAACCCGGGTCCTCAGAGACCTAAAGGAGGTCTCGAGGGCGAGTGGTGATATACCCTAGGAGCTACTCTACTTCGGTGCTAGGTGTGGACTGCAGTACCTCGAAGGCCTTAGTCGGGGCCGCGGTCGGCTGCCTACTAGCGGTACTATCCCTAGTAGCTGTGCAGACCTCTTCGGACATCCTCCACTACGCTACTGTAACACTATACCTATCGTCAGCGCTCCTAGCCCACCTACCTGCTTCCGCTATAGCTAGGGCCCAGTGCTCCATTAGGAGGGGGGTAGTCCTATACCTATCCACAACCCTGGTAACGTGGGTCGCGGTCTTCAACGTAGTCTACGTACTCGTATCCGGGGTCTAAGTGTGGGGCAACCCCTAGCTACGGGTAAGTACGACGTCATGGTCTACTACGATACCATAGCGCCCTCCTACAGGGAGCTCTACGGAGCTGAGCAGCTATCTAAGTACTCCACCTCGGTTAGGCTCTCGAGGAGGTCGCGGATCCTCGACCTAGGCTGCGGCACAGGGCTACTCTACGAGTACGCCGTAAGCTTGGGCGCGGAGGTAGAGCTCTACGTAGGTATAGACCTCAGCTTCGAGTCTCTAAGGGAGCTTAGGGCTAGGTACTCCCGTGAAGGCCTAGCTGAGGCCGTAGCGGGGGACATCGATAGGCTACCGATTAGGGACGGCGTGAGGGTGTTCACCAACGTCTACTCGTTTACGGTGTACACGTGCAGCTACGGTAACCCCGAAGCTGCACTTAGGGTACTGGACATGAGCTCCGCCGAGGAGGTAGCCGTATCAGTGCTGTGCTCAGACGAGGAGCCGAGGTGCCCCCAGGGGCTATCCGAGGCCGGGAAGCTCGGGAGAGCTGAGGTACTCTGTAAAGCAGTGAGAGGACCTGGAGGCGCGTAGCTAACCCTCTCCATCGCGCCATGACGAGCGGGGGTTAGCCTCTAAAGCCGATCTCTCTCGTAGCTAGTAAGATCTCGCACGTCGCCCTATCGTTATCCCTATACCACCAGTAATAGTAGCGTGTACTGACTACCTTAACTGCCGGCGCCGCGTACTGCCTATCGTCCCTAACAGCTTTATAGAAGTCTACTGCTAGCGATGCCTCCCAAAAGCCCTCGTACCTGAAGGTTATAGTAGTGTTAGCTATACTTACATCCGTTTCTACAGTTTCGTAAACTGCAAAAGATATTATTACAGTTCCTGGAGTTTCAGGAGTTGCGTGCCAGGGTGGTGGCGGCGGGGAGTATGGTTCGACCTCGTGTGGGAGTAGGGGGTCCTCCCCGCTACGTACAACATCCTCGACTACCGCTGGGTAGAGGAGCCAGTACTCGTAGCAGCTGAGTGGTGCGTGGCAGTCCATATGGAACTCGTACACGTATACAACGCGTAGGTAGATCCTGTCGCTGTAGTTGCCTGTAAGTGGGGAGGTCTCAGAGAAGTATAGCCAGTAAGGTGAGGAGGTCCTTGGTGCCGCCTTCCTCGTAAGCCACCTCCCGGCAGATCTCCACCGAACCTCTCCCTCGTCTCTAAGTGCAGGGCCGCGGTCGAAGTCGTAGAAGGCCTCTAGGTATACAACCGACGGCTTAGGGTAGGCGTATAGTATGAAGGAGGTCTCCAGCCCGTCTAGTGAGTATATCCTAGGTCCCCTAACCCAAGTACGGCACTCACCTACCTTTCTACGCAGGTCTACCTCTTTAATACGGACCCTGCACTCGAAAGCTCCTGCAACTCCCTTCCAGCTCCCTACGCTCCCCGCACTTCCTGAGCTCAGGACCTGCGGTACTTCCTCACCTACCCTTACCTTCTCTACGTGTACCTTACCTCTCGGTAGAGCCTCGGCGACCCTGCCCCAGAGTACCCCACTACCGTCCTTCCTGTACATAGCGGGTACTGGGTACTCCTGAGGTTCGTAGTACTCTGCCGGAGTAGGTAGGGTACTCTTTACCGTAACCGTGGCCCCTGGTGTGTGGGTACTGAAGTAGATGAGCTCCGTATAGCCGTCCTCCGTCGGGCTATAGGGGGTTGGAAGCCCCCCAACAATAGCAGAGCGGTCATCGGCGTCTACGTGAGGTGGAAAGACCTCGAGCTTAACGAGTGCTAGGGGTCTACTGCTAAGCCGGGGGCCCACTACCACGTACAGCTCATCGCTACCTAAAGCGGTAGCCGCGGTAGCTATAGTAATAAGGAGTAGTACCGCAGCTATAGATGCAGCCTCACACTTAATAGCCGCACCCGAGAATCCTGCAGCTTCTGCAATATTTATGCTTTTATCCTAGGAGTTAGGAACGCTACAGCTACGCTTCTTTTTGAGCTCGTTTAGGAGGTATAGCTAGCGGTACGTAGGAGGTATGCGCTCTAGGGTGATGTAGTCCGTGCCGGAGCACTCGATACCTTACCGTAGGCTACCCGATGAGAGATCCTGGAGTAGGTTCCTTAAGGTAGATGTCCTCAGGGCCCTCAGCTACGTGAAGAGGGTTCTAAGGCTTGTAGATGTCCTCAGGGGAAGCTCCACGTCCCTGCAGACCGTCAAGATAGCTGCGGGGATCATAGGTAGGGATACAGTCGGGCATAGCAGGGACGTTAGGGAGGCTCTGGAGAGGCTCCTGGGGGTTACCTGTGTAGGGTGTGATGAGCTGGTTAGGGATGTAGCTAGGGGCATACCCTTGGAGCGGGTTGCTACGGGGGTTAAGCTGGTATTCCACGATACCCCGCTCCTCAGGGAGCTGAAGCTCCTGGAGGGCATCCTAGCTGAGGTCATTAGGAGGTCTACCCGGGTGGACGAGGGTTATGTAGAGGAGGTGGTGCGTAAAGACTACGTATCCCTAGCCGGTAACCCCCTCGAGCTCTTCAGGCTCTTCAGGGGGCTGGTAGCAGCTCTACTTAGGCTACTCCCCCTATACAGCCCGGTAACCTTCATTGTTAGGTCGCTGAGGTTAGCTCCTAGGTTTGCTGTAGCTAAGCTCCTTGGCGACCCCCTACCGGAGCTACTGAATAGGCTTGGTGTAGACCTAGTCGAGTTCCTACCTATAGAGCCGGGGGACTACACCCTCCTAACGCATAGAGCTGGAAGCTTCGGCGACCTAGTCTCATCAGCTGTGGATAGAGCTTACGCAGCTCTTCGAGAGGTAGGTAATGCTAGGCCTAAGTACCTGAAGGTCCTAGACTGGGAGAGGGCCTACGTTGAGTTCGCACTAGCTCAGCTAAGTAGTTTCGCAGAGCTCCTAGGGGTTACCCAGGAGGTGGAGAGAGTGGAAAACCTCGTTAGGGAGGTTGGGCGGGCTGTTAGAACTACCGATAGATACACCCTCCTAACTGCTAGGGTAACCGTAGGACCGGGCCCTAAGGCCTACATCGGGAGTAGGAGAGCTAGTACTGAGCTACTCTTCAAGGGGTTAGCACCCTACCTAGTACTTAACCTAGCTGAGGTAGAGCTTCTAGCTAGGAGGGATTCAGGGCCTACCTCACTTAACCTCTCCCTGTACATAAAAAGGGCTAGGTAGAACCCTAAGGGGGTCTAACCAGTGGTAGACCTAGTCTCCGTTATATACGAGTACAACAAGAGGGAGAGGGAGAGGCATAAGAGGGAGGAAGGGGTCTTCTGGGTTACGGACCTCGTGAGGTGCCCTCTGAAGAGGGTCTACGAGACCCTATACCCGGAGCTCTCCCTCCGCGACGTGTTCAACCCGAGGCTTGTCGTTGGAACCCTAATCCATAGGGGTGTGGAGGGTCTAGTGAAGGAGGTACTGAAAGAGTTTGAGGTTGAGGTGGAGGTTGAGGGAGGGAGGAGGGTCCTTCTCTCGGACGGCTCGGAGGTTGAGGTTAGGGGTAGGCTTGACATACTACTCCTAGGTGGCGGCGCTAAGGAAGCTGTGGAGGTTAAGACAGCGCGCTCAGATAGGAGCATACCTCAGAGGCACCACATAGACCAAGCTAGAGCTTACAACTGGCTCTTCGACCTCGATAGGGTTTACCTACTCTACATAACACCTGAGAGGGTAGCTCAGTACAGCGTTGAGGATAGGATGAGCGATGCTGAGGTAGCTGAGAGGGTTGAGTCTAGGAGGGCCCCTAGGTACCCTTGGGAGTGCTCCTACTGCCACTACGCAGTCCTCTGCTCCAGTAAGGTGGGTACCTAGGTGGAGCTACTTAAGCTAGGTAACCTAGTTGAGGGGGTCTTCCTCGAGAGGTTAGGTAGGTTCGTAGTAAGGGTATCGATCGGGAGCTCGAAGGCCTTAGCCCACAACACCAACACCGGTAGGCTTACCGACCTACTAGTACCCGGTAGGAGGGTACTACTCCAACTAGCTGGAGGTAGGTTAGGCTTTAGGCTAGTTGGTGTGGAGGACGCCGTACTCGGTTGCTTCAGCCTAGTGGATACCCTAACGCAGGGTAGAGCCTTTGAGATAGCTGTAGAGCTAAGTCTACTACCGTACCTTAAGGGCTGTACCGTAGTGCGTAGGAGCCCTAGGGTAGCTGGTAGCACCTACGATTACGAGCTAGGATGCGGTAGTAGGGTAGCTGTGGTTGAGGTTAAGAGCGCTGTTATGCGGGGTAGTAGAGGTGAGGCTATGTACCCCGACTGCCCAACCGCTAGAGGTCGGAGACACATCAAGGGCCTTATAGAGCTAGCTAGGTCCGGTGTACCCGCATACCTAGTATTCGTAGCAGCTATCTGTAGACCTACCTGCTTTAAACCCTACTGCGGTGGGGACCCTGCTATCTGCGAGCTAATACCTGAAGCCCTATCTGCGGGGGTGGAGGTTAGGAGCTTCTCAGTACATTTAGACCCATCAGGTACTGTGTACCTCGATAACCCGGACCTACCACTATGTATGGGCTAGAGCTCGCACCTCCTTAGCTTTTATTACGGTATACCCTAGCTCTACGGTGTGGTGGAGGGTGCCTAAGGCCGTAGTGTACGTGGATCTGGATGGGACTATAGCTCTCTCACCTATATCTAGGGTTATCCGTAGGGCCTACGAGGTTTTAGCCTTGTCATCGGGTCTTGACGTAGGGTACGTTGAGAAGCTGTCTTGGGCTTTACACCTAGAGCTAGCCTCTAGGTCCCTACCTCAGGCGTTCGACTGGGACTACATATTCGGGAGGGTAGCCTCGGAGCTAGGTGTAAGACCTAGCTTTAGCGTTGAGAAGGAGTTTTCCGGGGTATGCTCCGAGTCGGTAGCTTTAGATAGCTCTCCGGAGGTTCTAGGGGAGCTGGAGAGCTCGAGCTACCTCCTAATCCTAGCTACTAACGGCTTGATGAAGTACCAGAGGTGCGTAATAGAGACGCTAGGTTTAGATAGGTACTTCAGCTACATCTACACACCAGATAGTAGGGGCTGCTTAAAGAACGGAAGGAGGTTCTACTCGCTGCCCGAGGGTATTGATAGCGGGATACCCTCAGTATCTGTAGGCGATAACTACACCTTCGACGTCTACTTCCCAAAGCTCTTCGGGCTCTTAGCTGTACACGTAGTTAGGTCTACGAGGGAGGATCCCTACTTAATCCTCACTAAGCTACCCGGTAGTACAGGTCTTAGGCACGCGGGGGGTGCGGACTGGCTTCTGAAGGCTGACGCATCTATCAAGAGCTTTAGGGAGTCTACTGCAGCTGTAGGAAGCCTAGTAGAGGGTTCTGCAAGAGGTTCCAACTTTAGGTGTAGGTGAACCCGGTGTATTGGTCCCTAGCTGCTTTAGCTATAGTAGCGGTTGCTATAGTAGTACTACTTAGGCTAGGCCTTAGCTTAGGTGTATCAATAGCTTTAGTAGCTATAGGCTTAGGGCTGTACACCGGGAGCCTAGGGGTAGGGGTTTTAGGGGCTCTTGCTGAGGAGAGCTCCCTAATACTACTCTCCTCTACCCTAGCTATAGCTGTGCTAGCTGAGCTCTACAGGCTATCAGGCTCAGTTAGGAGCTTGGGGATGGGGCTCTCGGCAGCCCTTAAGGACCCTAGGTTAGGTATGGGCCTAGTACCAGCGGTTGTCGGGCTTATGCCTGTAGCTGGAGGTGCTCTACTTTCAGCTCCCTTAGTGGAGGCTCTAGGTGTTTCAGCTGGGCTCTCCGGGGAGCTCATGGCGTACATAAATGTCTGGTTTAGGCACCTGCTAATATACTCCTACCCACTCTCCCAGGTACTCATAGTGCTATCCCAGCTCTCCGGCTACTCCGTAACTACCATAGCTCTAGCTACCCTACCGATCTCCCTACTTATGGTCTTAGTGGGGCTCCCAGCTCTAGCTAGGGTTAGGAGAGCCGTGGTCGACCTAGGTGTGGACCCTCGGGAGGGGCTTAAGCTATCTACCCCGATAGCCGTAGCTTTAGTAACTCTAGTAGCTTTAGGCCCCTTACTAGGTAACTGGGCCGTACCCATCGGGGCCTCCGCAGCCGTAGTTGTCCTCGTAGCGACCAGGAGGTGCTCTAAGGACCTACCTAAGGCCCTAACCTCCACTAGGGTCCTCGACATAGTTCTAGCCGTAGTTGCGGTAATCGTACTTAGGGAGGTGATTGCCGGTAGCTGGGTATCGGAGGATCTACAGCAGGTTGTAGCAAGCTTAGGAGGAGCTGGGGTAGCCCTAGCCGCGCTCTCTGCGGTAGTCTCCATAGCTACGGGCTCCATAATCACCGGGCTCTTCCTAACCCTACCCATACTCACATCGCTAGGTGCTAGCAGTATGGGGGACGTGCTACTGATCTACACGTACTCCTTCCTAGGCTACGTAGCCTCACCAACACACCTCTGCCTCATCTACACCGCGAGGTACTTTAACTCTGAGCTAACTAAGGTCTACAGGTACCTACTACCCTCAGTAGCTACCGTCCTAGCTGTATCGACCCTCTACTACAGCTACCTCTAAAGCTTATTTCCCTAGGGCGGGAGGTCTAGCAGGAGGCTAAGGCGTTGAGACCCAGCCTTAGGGAGCTGGAGCTGAACGTCGGTACCCTTCTGTTCTTCCTAGCAGCACACTCAGTAGCTCCCTACATATCTAGGTACGCAATAGCCCTAGGAGCTGGGGAGGGCGAGGTAGCACTCCTAGGGCCCACCCTCTCGCTGATGGCCCTGGCCTTGAGGCCCGTAAGCGGCTACCTAGCAGGCGCGGGGTTCCTAAGGCCCCTATTACTCGGCGGGGTGGCCTCAGCTATGGTAGCTCAGGTAGTCTACATTAGCTCCAGTAGCGTGGCTGCGCTCTACCTAGGTAGAGTCCTCCAGGGTATCGGGGTAGCTCTCTTCATCCCCACCTCCATATACACAGCTACCCTGGTAGGTGGTGATCGTGAAGCCTCCGAAGCTCTAGCTTGGAGGGCTACGGTAATAGGGTTCTCCATGGCTTTGGGCCCTGCGGTAGGCGGGGTCCTAGTAAGCTCATACGGGTACAGCTCTCTGTTCACCGCTGCTCTAGCCTACCTATCCGCGTCCCTAGCTCTAAACGCCCTAGCCTCTAGGGGCCTTAGACCCCGCGCTAGTAGAGTTGGGGACGGGGGTAAGGGTATCTTAAGGGCTAGCTTCCTAGTACCACTGGTAGCTTTACTTAGCTACAGCGCTCTCTACAACTCCTTCTCCCTATTCCTACCAGCGCTCCACGAGTCCCTAGGTGTTGAGGTTGCCTTAACCTCCCTAGTGTTCACGTCCTACTCCCTAGCTAACCTAGCTGCTAGGCTCGTCTTCACCCCCGTATCGAGTAGGGTTAGACCCCTAGCTACAGCTACCCTAGGCTACGCCCTAGCCCTCCTAGGGCTTTACACCGTAACCTCAGAGCCAGCCTCCCAGGCTACCCCAGCCCTGGCAGCTGTGACCGGGTTCGGCGCCGGGCTACTCATACCCTCCCTGCAGATAGCATCGATCCTAGGCGTTAAGCCAGGGAGTAGGGGGCTGGCATCCGGGGTCTACACAGCCATGTTCGACGTAGGCAACCTAGTAGGTCCCCCACTTGCTATAGCCTTAGGTGTAAGCTACCTCAAGGCCCTAGTAGTTGCTGCTTGGATGGGGTCCGTAGGTCTAGTAGCACTAGCTACCTACAGCCTTAAGTCCCTCGCTAAGGCGTCCTAACCCCTTAGCTGAGGGCAGGAGGTTTCCTAAGGCTTCCGGACCTACCTATAGATAGCTAACCGCGCCTTAGGTAGTTGGAGATCCTTTGAAGCACATCGCATCAGCTGAGGACCCGCAGTGAAGCGGCTTCTAATTAAAGCTTATATTAGCTGAGCATACGCTCATTTGGTTGCTTGGGTGTTAGTTATGTTCGTGAAGGTAGGTGTCATAGGGCAGGGGTACGTAGCATCTACCCTAGCTCTAGGCCTTGCTAGGATTAAGAGCGGTGAGATAGGGTTTAACGGGGTACCCCTCCAGAATTTCCTTAAGAGCTACCGTATTGAGGACGTGGAGGTAGTTTGCTCTCTTGACGTAGACTACACTAAGGTAGGCCGCAGCCTCAGTGAGGTTGTTAGGATGTACTACCCCGAAGCGCGGAGCTACCCGTCCCTCGACTCCGTCACGGTCTCCAAGGGGATACACCTAGGGAGTACAGAGAACCTACCCATTAAGGCCGTAGGCCTAGAGGAGGAGTTAGGTCTAGAGGACGCTATCTACACTGTCGTAGATACCTGGGAAAGGTGCGGGGTCGACGTACTAGTTAACCTCATAACAACAGAGTACACCGAGCCCGTTGAGAGCCTCCGCGATGTACGTAGGTTAATAAAGGAGGGTAGTAAGCTATCGGCTACCTACGCCTACCTATACGCTGCTACAGTGTACGCCGAGACCGTAAAGCCTGTAGCCTTCATTAACGCTATACCAGCTACCGCTGCGAGGAGCAGAACCTTTGTTAAGGCCTTCGAGGAGCGTGGGAGTATTGTCCTAGGGGACGACGGCGCGAGCGGTGCTACACCACTTACCAGCGACCTACTGGAGCACCTAGCTGAGAGGAATAGGATACCGAGAGGCATGGTCCAGTTCAATATAGGCGGTAACCTAGACTTCCTAGCACTACTAGACGAGAGTAGGAATAAGGCTAAGGAGAGGACGAAGAGCTCTGTGGTAGCTGATGTACTAGGCTTCGAGGTTCCGTCCTACATAAGACCTACTGGGTTCTCGGAGTACCTAGGGGATAAGAAGTTCGTCTCAATGCACATAGAGTACGTAGGGTTCAACGGGGCTGTAGATGAGATCGTGGTTAACGCTAGGATAAACGATAGCCCAGCCCTAGCCGGCCTCCTCGTCGACTTAGTTAGGCTAGCTAAGATAGCTCTAGATAGGGGGTTCTCGGGTACTGTATACGAAGTTAACGCCTTCTACATGAAGAGCCCGGGACCGGAGGGCTCGAAGTCCATATCCAGGATAGTGGCCTACCAGGTTCTGATAGACTGGCTACTGCGTATAGGGGAGCTAACCAAGATCCCGAGGTACAGCGTTCACAACTTCATACCTGAGCTTAGGAAGGCCTATGGTCTCGAGTAATGGATGTAGAGGAGGTAGTCATACTAGCAGCTGGCTCAGGTACTAGGTTCCCGCGTACGGTTAGCCCGCATAAGCTACTGGCGAAGGTACTCGGCTACAGCTTAGTAGAGTACCCTGCTAGGAGTATAGCTTCTGCAGGTCTGAGGAGATTTGTAGTAGTAACAGCTGGTTACCTCCTAGAGCCCCTCTCCGAGATACTCAGGGAGATACCAGTCGAGGTGGAGTACGTAGTAAATGACGAGGTATCTAGGGGTAACGCCTACTCCCTAGTAAGAGGGCTTAAGAGGTGCTGGAGCCAGAGGGTCCTAGTCTCCATGGCTGACCATGTATACCTACCTAGAGCCGTTGAGAGGCTCCTCAAGAACTACAGAGGGAGTACGGTAGCTATCGGTGTCGATAGGAGCCCTCTCTACGTCGACCCCTCCGAAGCTACACTCGTCGTAGTGAATAGGGTAGGGCGCGTTATGAGGGTAGGTAAGGGATTGGGCTCCTGGGACTACGTGGACGTAGGGCTTCACGTAGCTTCAAGGAACGTGGTGGAGTACTTCAGTAGGTGTGGTGAGCCTACCGAGCTTGCTAAGCTCTACGAGTGCATTGCTACAAGAACGGAGGATGTAGCTGTAGTGGACCTAACCGGAGAGCCCTGGGTAGACGTAGATACCTGGGAGGACTACGTCAAGCTAACTGAGGGGTCCTTGAGGGGGTTAGCTCTAGAGATTATAAGGAGCTGGAGGGTGTAGCCAAGGGTTGATCTGTGGGGGGTGAGGTTGGTTTAGAGCTGGGGAAGCCTACCGACGGACCTGTAGCTAGGTACGTAAATAGGAGGGTATCGAGTCGTATTACGTACCTCATAGTTAGGGGGAACATAGGTATAACCCCCAACCAGGTTTCTCTAATCTCCTTCCTCCTAGCTCTACTCTCATCCTACCTATACCTAGCTAGGCTACCAGCGATAGCTGGAGTACTAGTCCAGCTCTCCTCCATAGTTGACGGGGTCGACGGGGAGCTGGCAAGGGTTAGAGGGATTCAGAGCAGGCGTGGAGCCTTCCTAGATGCTGTACTAGATAGGTACGCTGACGTAGCTATAGTAATCTCAGTAGCTCTCTACTCAACTCAGCTCCTAGGGTTTTGGGTAGTACCCGTAGCTCTACTAGCTCTAGCTGGGGACCTCCTGGTTAGCTACGTACACCTAAGGGGGGAGCACGACCTAGGGGTTCACCCAGCTCTAGTAGGGCGTATTCCCGCGGTAGCTTCTCGCGATGTTAGGCTCTTCATAGTATTCCTCGCAAGCCTAGCTGAGATTACCCTACCAGGTTCCCTAGGGTACTCTCTAGTAGCTCTAGCTGTACTAACCCATAGCTACGCAACCCTAAAGGTAGTCCAAGTGCTTAAGATGAGGGGGTAGGGCTAAAACCAAGCCTCTAGGTCTCCAAGTGCTGTAGTCCTAAACTGATTTTAGGCTTACGCCTTAAGGTAGCTTATATTCTCTGTGCTAAGGTACCTCTAGGGAGGTTTCAGTGAGTTTCCACCACCCACTCCTACCAGCTGACCCACTAAAGGAGATCTCCATCGCTGCTATCCTGCTTGTCTACATACTCCTCGTACTCCTAGTTACTAAGTACATATACCACGCTATGAGGTCCCTAGGCATTAACCACAACGTAGCAGCCTACTACAATAGGAAGGTAATCCACGTACTAGCGGGGGGTGTGGTAGCCCTACTAGTCCCACACCTCTTTAGCTCCCCACTAATACCTACACTATTCGCACTAGGCTTGGCTATCCTCACCTACATACCCCATAGAACTGGGAAGCTGATGTACTGGTTCCAGGTTAAGGACAACATGTACGAGGTCAACTTCTGCATAGCTTGGGCTCTAGGACTGCTAGTGCTCTGGCTACTCCTAGGTAACCCAGCCTACGCGATAGTACCGCTAGCCTTCATGTCCTTTGGGGACGCTGTAACTGGGATAATAAGGAACACCATCTACAGGAAGAGAACTAAGTCCTGGATAGGGAACCTAGGTATGGCTTTAGTTACATCCATCATAGGGCTCTACTACGCCGGGTACGTAGGGCTTGCCGCAGCAGTACTAGCTAGCTTCGTCGAGCACTTCGAAATACCTCCTCTACTAGACGACAACGCCCTAATAACGGTAGTTACTGTAGCAACCCTACTCATTAGCCGACTAACCGGCTTCCTATAGGTTAACTCCCACTAGGAGTAACGCCCCCCAACCTCCAGAGATACCTAGGGAACCCTATTGGAGGTTACTGAGAGCTGCTCCTGCAGTTAATTACCGGTTAGGTAGTTATGTAGGCTATAACCTGCGAGGTAGCCTTTAGGCACTCTACGAGGTCCGACTCGGAGATCTCCCTATTGGCCTCTGATACTCTGGAGACCGTTAGCTGAGCCCCTAGGAACTCCCCGCTCTTCTCGTAAACTAGGGTTACAGTTACGTCCAGCTTCCTCATTGACGATGATATGTACTTACCGCGTAGCGTCCTCACACGGTACCACCCAGCTTCGTAGGAGTTCCCCTCGGAGATCTCCACTCCGCTTAGCTTAAGTAGCTTAAGTACATCCCTAGAAGGTACGACCGAGCCTACCCTAGTTTTAACTATGTACTCCACCTGAACTACGCTGACCAGGTTCCCTAAAGCCTTCACGATCCTCTTAAGTACGGACACTACCTCCTTAATCGACCTAACTATACACCCCTTCTCATCCTCGCAGGGTGAGGCTATCGTTAAAACCCCGACATTAGACCTAGAGAGGTAGAGCGCTACGGAGACATCTCCGGCATTCCCTACAACCTCGGAGAAGTACACGGTATCTAGCTCAGAGCTACCCATATCCTTGAGGATCTCGTGCGTTTTAATAGCTAGGTACTCGGTATCGCCTGTCCTAAGCCTTAGAGAAACCCCTACCTCGAACACCCTCCTACCCACAGTATAGAGAGTAGCTACACCCAGTAAAAACTGAGGAAGATTACCTACCTAGCTCTGGGAGTATTAAGCTTACAAGCCTCTTCCTAGGTCTTCGGGTAACAACCTCCTCAGCTATAGCGTGTACCAGTAGTGGTAGAGCTATCGTAGCATCTACGTGTACCGTGGCCTTAGGGCCTACCGGTGAGGTCTTACCCCAGCTAACGGCCTCCTCGAGGGTAGCCCCGGAGAGCCCTCCCCACTGAGGCATGTCGGTAGTTATCTGGACGGCGTACTTGTGCGGCTTGTAGTAGTCGTGGACCCCCCTCCTCTCAGCTAGCAGAGTCTGGGCTACAGCCACTAGGTTTATGGTGTCCTTAGGTACCCCTCCACCTACGTATATAACCGCCGTATCCTCGGAGTACTCGGCGATCCTAACTAGCTGGTTGAAGTCCTTAACCATGTCTAGCACAAGCCTCCTACCCTCCCTAGAGGCTAGTACGGCTGCTATACCGTAGCCTGAGTCGACGAGTGCTGGGGAGAAGACCGGTACCCCGGACCTGTAGGCTGAGGTTACTATAGCGTCGATACTCCTCTCATCTAGGAACCTACCGAATAGGTAGAGGAACTCAGCTGTAGAGTAGATACCGCTATCGAGGCCCTTTATGAACTCCGCTATCAGCTCCTCCATTTTCCTGTAGTCTAGCTCGGAGACGTAGACGTCGTAGAACCTGTCCACCTTGTACTTCAGTAGCTCGCTATCGTCGACGCAGGGGCTTCCCATGTAGTAGCTGAACCCCATGGCCTCGATCATGTCCTCGGAGATGTTAGCCCCGGTGGAGACCAGTACGTCTACGAAGCCCTCGTCCACCATCCACTTAACCAGCTTCCACATACCGGCTACGGACATGGAGGCGGCTAACCCCATGAACACCGTGACCTTCGGGTCCTCGAACATCTTCAGCATTACCTCATATACCTCACCGAGCTTCCTACCCTGGTAGGCCGTCCTAGCCATGGAGTGCAGCAGCTCGCTGATCTTCCTACCCCTAACCTCTACTGAGACCAGCTTCTCCCCTAGGTACGGGTTCTCCCTCATCTTACGTCATCCAGAGGCTTAGAGCCCTAGAGCTATAAATACCGATCCCATAAGTATATGAAGGTGAGATCTTGAGCTGTAGGGTGGAGGACCTATTCGAGTTCCTCCTCACTAGGAGGAGTATTAGGCACTTCAAGCCGGAGCCAGTACCGGACGATGTACTCCTCAAGGTACTTGACCTAGCTAGGTACGCCCCTAGCGCTGGTAACCGGCAGCCGTGGGTCTTCGTAGTGGTTAAGGACCCGGAGGTTAAGGATAAGCTAGCCTCCCTGCGCCCCGGCGCAGCACCCCTAGCTAGGGCACCGGTAGGTATAGTGGTAGCCTGCGATAAAGGTACCTCACAGCTCTCCTACCAGGTAGACTGCGCCTGCGCTACAATGTACATAATGCTAGCAGCACACGCCCTAGGCTTAGGGACCGTCTGGATCCAGGCTCTAGCGAACACGGAGGAGATCCGGAAGCTAGTGGAGCTCCCCGAGAACTACGTACCCGTAGCTATAGTAGCCGTAGGCTACCCAGCTGAGAAGCCTCAGCCTAGACCTAGGAAGCCCCTAGAGGAGGTAGCCTACCTAAACAGGTTCGGAGTTAAGCTAATACCTAGCTAACGCACACCTACTCGATAGACTCCGGAGAGCCCCCGAGGCAACTAACTTAAGTACGGTAGCCTAGGAGCTCCTTAACCTCCGCAACCCGATTAGGGACGAGTCCTCTGGAAGCCAATAGCTTAAGGGGGTATAGGCTATTACCTCCAATACCTTAGCTCTCCTACCTACTTAATCCACCCAACCACCTTCATCACTACTAGCAGGATCCCCGTAGTTGCCAGAGCTACCGATGTAGAGTAGCTTACAACTGAAGAGCTTGGCCTTTCAGGGGTTCGGCGGGAGGGGCTGTCAGCGGGAGTAGTGCTTTAAGTTCAGCTTCATTTTTAAGTACTGTGGAGCCCGCCTAAACGGCAGGGCGCCTCTTTAATGCAGCCCCTCGCTCCTACCCCAGGAGGTACTTCGGGGGTAGGGTCCTAACCGGACCCTAAAGCCCTCTCAATGTTCTGCGTGGACTCCCTTAGGTCGTTTTCCTTACTTATGTTACCCATGGAGTCCAGTACGGGCTTCGTAAGCACCTTAACTATCTCCCCCGTATCTAGCTGGGCTAGTAGCTGAGGTACCCACGCCATCCCGAACTCGTCCGTATCCCCGTACTGGATTAGGAATAGGTAGTCCTCCACCCTAACCTCTAGCGGTACCCCGTACTTCTTACTTAGCTCCTCAGCTATCTCCTTAAAGTACTTGTGGAGTGGGTGGTGATCCGCTGTTACTAGTATTAGCCTACTTAGCCTAACCATACGCATACCCGTAGCTATAGGTACGCAACCGTATATATACTCTGAGAACCCTTAAGGACTACCTAGAGAACTCCCTAAGCCTCCTGAGGCACTCGAGGGCCTCCTCCCTAGGGTTCTGGGACCTTGTTATAGCCCCTCCTACAACTACTATGTCTACCCCCACCCCTAGGAGCTCGGGGATATCTTGCGCTCTAATACCTCCGCTAGCCGAGACCAGCACCTCGGGGACCTCCCTCTTAACCTCCCTAGCTAGGTCTACAAGAGCTGTGGCCCTGATACCTAGGGACCTCTGAACATCTATACCTACGTGTAGGTTTACAGCCCTAACCCCTAGGTCCCTCAGCTCCGCAACCCTCTTGACTACGTCCCCTCTAAAGCCTATGAAGTCCACTACTACATCCCCACCGAGCTCTCTAGCTTTAGATAGCGCTGAGCTGATCACTACGTCATCTGCTACCGCTAGAGCCGTTACGAGGTCAGCTCCAGCTCCTATAGCTACTTCAGCTTCTACAGCACCTACGTCAACAGTCTTGGTGTCCGCTAGGACGTAGGAGCTAGGACTGACTAGGGACCTAACGTATGATACCGCCCTAACCCCCTCAGACTTTATCAGTGGGGTACCTACCTCGAAGATACCTATACCTAGGTCTAGTAGGTGCCTTAGAATTGTGAGAGCTACGTTAAGGGAGGTGAAGTCGAGAGCTACCTGGAGTGCGGGTGTTCTAAGATCCTCGATCTTCATCTAAAAACACTGTTTTCTACTTCTCCCCTAGTAGGGCCGGGGTTTTTACTTCTTAGCTGCTAGTATTATCTCTATTGTGGATACCCTAGACTGCCTACCGTCGCTAGTAGTTAGTACCTGGCTCCCGATCTTTATGTCCTTTATCTCGACCTTGTCGGGTAGGAACCTACTCCTCACTATCTCAACTGCGTCAACAGCCTTGCTTATAGCCCTACCCCTAGCCTTCACCACGATCTCCGGGACTCCCTGGTGTAGTAGGGTTAGGGTTGCCATTACGTAGTTCATTACTGGCTTCTTACCTACTAGGACTACGTTTGTAGCTGCTGGTGCCGGACCGCTCATCTCCTACCACCTACTTGAGTCATAGGGATTTACTAGGTATGGCTTAATAAGCTTTTCGCACCCCTATACTGAGCTACCTAGTACACCGCCTCCGGCGGTACCGGCTACTCAACCTCTAACCTGTAGGGAGCTGAATCTTAAAGACTTAGATACCTTAAAAGCACCTCAGTACGTAAGCTAGGCTACAGGTGCTGGAGCTGGACTACGTAGTGCTAGCAGTACTAGCTCTGCTTACCCTAGTAGCTCTCGTACTAGATAAGCCCCTGCTGAAGGCTGTTGTACTAGCTCGCAGTAGGAGCTGGGGTGTAACCCCGAGCTCCTACCGCAGTGACATAGCCTCAGATGCCCTTACTCGAGCTACTGTAAGGAGGGTTAAGGTAAGTAAGGTCGGTGACTACGTAATACTGACCATAGTCCTTAAGACGAGCCTAGAGCCCGGTACTGAGGTGGTGATAGAGGAGCCTATGGTAGTGCTAAGCGATGGCGAGGTGATAGGGTCCGGCAATGACTTAGCTGAGTCTAGCGTTTAAATAAGTTCAGTACCGAGGATAGAACTAGGCTGGAGCTATTTGGAGGAAAGGGACGTAGTTAAGGTCGGTAGGTGGTTAGACTACGAGGAGTTCCAGGAGCTTCTTAAGGTAGCTGACTACGTAGGCCGCCGCAACGGCTACTCCCTCTTTAGGATAAGTAGGGCTAAGGTAGCTAGATCCGGCCTTACCCTAGACGACGTTAAGTCCCTTCTTAGGGACCTTGAAGCTGAGTACGATGAGGAGTACCTGGAGGAGGTGCTCTTAGGTTTAGGTAAGGTTGCTGAGCTTAGGTACTGCCCTAACTACGTATGCGTTAAGTTCAACTTCCTACTGGGTGAGGAGCTTAGGAGGAGGCTATCCGAGTTTAAGCTTAGGTACAAGCGCGAGACTAGGGAGTTCCTACTTCAGCCCTACTACTACCGGGAGTTCGCCGAGACCTTAGGGAAGCTCGGGGTAAGGGTCGTAGATAGGACGAACTTCTTCGAGAGGGATAGCCTAGGGGTTAAGGTAGACCTCAAGATGCAGCTTAGAGACTACCAGAGGGAGGCCCTTGAGAGGTGGGTTGAGAACAGCTATAGAGGGGTCGTAGCCCTACCGACGGGTTCGGGTAAGACTTTGGTAGCCGTAGCTGCTATAGCTACCCTAGGGGTTAGGACCCTGGTAGTGGTTATAACTAGAGACCACGTTAGGCAGTGGTACGAGGAGATAGAGAAGGCTACTAACATACCGCCTGAGCTAGTAGGCTTCTACTACTCTGAGGAGAAGAGGATCGCCCCGGTAACCATAGCTACCTACCAGTCTGCCTACAGGTACATAGGTAAGCTAGCCCCCTACTTCAGCTTCCTAATAGTTGACGAGGTACACCACCTACCTGCCGATAGGTTTAAGGCCATCGCTCTAGGGTCCCCAGCACCGAGGAGGCTAGGCCTCTCAGCTACCCCGTACCGCGAGGACGGGAGGCACGTAGAGCTCTTCCCACTTATGGGTGGGGTAGTCTATTACAGGACACCTGCTGAACTAGCTGAGGTGGGGTACCTAGCCCCCTACGAGGTAATAACCGTGAGGGTCTCCCTAAAGCCTAGTGAGAGGAGGAGGTACCTTGAGCTACGTAAGAAGTACCGGGAGCTTGTAGGGCTAGCTAGGTTTGAGGAGATCCTGGAGGCAGCTAGGAGAGGTGAGCCGAGAGCTCTGGAAGCCCTTAAGCTAGCTACTGAGATGAGGAAGATAGTCCAGATGAGCGAGTCTAAGGTGGAGAAGGTCGGGGAGATAGTAGAGAGGGAGAGGGGCTCGAAGATAATAGTTTTCGCACACTACGTAGAGCTAGCTAAGAGGATAGCTGAAGCTGTAGGAGGTCTCCTACTAACCGGTGAGGTGGAGGGCTCTAAGAGGGACGAGATACTCAGGAGGTTTAGAGAATCTAGGGAGGGGGTACTCGTAGTTACGACAGTAGGTGACGAGGGGCTGAACATTCCTGATGCTAGCGTAGGTATACTGGTAGCCGGTACCTCATCACCTAGGCAGTTCGTCCAGAGGCTAGGTAGGTTGCTAAGACCTAGGCCCGGTAAGGTTGCTAGGCTCTACGAGGTAATCACCAAGGGTACTGCTGAGGAGCTTCACTCTAGGAAGAGGAAAGACCTTTCAGTTGTAAGTGAGCTACCTGAGGACCTACCTGAGGGGGGCTAGGACCGGAGGACCTCAAGTATCTTAAGGGCGTCTCCCTCTAGGTTCGGCGACTCGCTGATTAGCACCCCCTCGACCTTGAACTCCCTAAGGACCTCGACAGCGTCTACCCAGTTAAACCTCGACTCATCGAAGTTTAGGTGGGACTTCTCCCCCCTCTCCCCGTAGTCTATACCGGAGAGGTGCACGTGCATGTTCTTAAGGGCCTCGGACCCCAACCTAGCCTCTATAGTCTCGAGTATCCTCCTAAAGCTCTCCTTATCGTTTACAGCACCTAGGCTTCTAGCGTAGATGTGTGCGAAGTCTACAGCTGGTAGGGCGTAGTCGAGGCCCTCGACTATGGCTATAACCTCCTCCAGAGATCCAATCTCAGCTAGACCACCCATAGTCTCCGGTCTAACCCATATCCTGATACCCATATCGCTGATGGTCCTGATCACGTGTTTGAGAGCCTCCCTAACTACCTCAACAGCTACGCTAGAGCTGTAGCTCCCGTAGTATCCCGAGTGGAAGACTACCGACCACGCACCGGCTAGGTAGGCTACCTTAGCTGACTCAACGATCCTCTCAACGGAAGCCTTCCTAACGTCCGGCTTCTCGGACAGTAGGTTTATGTAGTAGGGTGCGTGAGCTGTTAGGAGCACCCCAAGCTCCCTAGAAACCTCCCTAGCCTTAGCTGCAGATTCGGCACTTAGGTTCACACCCCTTACGAACTCCAACTCCATGGCGTTAAGTCCTAGCTCAGCAACCCTCCTAATACCGTCTATAGTGTTCCTACGCTTAGCCGATACCGGTATACCGGCCGTACCTACGTAAACCCCTCCTAAACCCACGGACCCACCGAGAGAGTGCTACACTAAAGAACTAAAAAGAGCTAGGCCTCTCAACCCTTCCGCAGGGTTCCAAGCTTTAGGTAGGCTAGACCCCCGTACCTAGATCTACTAAACCACAGGACCCCGAGCCAAGTGAGGGTAACCGCAGCGTTCATCGACATACCGACAGTCAGTACCTCGTTGAGTACTACCGGGATATCGCTTGGGCTCTGCATCGCAGTAAGGAACGGGGGCCACGGAACTACCTCACCGTGCCATACGTGCTCTAGGACTAGAAGTATGCTACCTCCCCATAGCATAGTGCTTAGGACCCAGAGCATTAACCTCTCGGAGGCGCTCCTAAAGGTCCTCTGGAGAGCTGTTACTACAGCTGCTAGAGCTAGCGGTGCTAGGAAGCACGCCACGCTTACTCCCCGTAACTTACGTACGCTCAAGCTTTAAGTGCACTCGTTAGGTAAACATGGTGTACCTCATGTGGCTCCTGATCCTCCTAGCCGCTTCCATAGCTTCGACAGTAACGCACTTCTCTAAGCGAGGTAGCTCCAGGATACTGATCCTCATACTATGGGGGGCTACCCTGATGGTCCTAGTGGATAAGCTCTACAGCTACGCTAAATCGGGGAGCTTCATTGAGGTATCCGAGGAATCGGCCTACCTAGGCTTGGCCATGCTAGTGCTAGCTCTAGCCCTCTGGGCTCTCGCCGTATCCCTTAGGAGGTTGGGAGGGCTTCTCAGGAGGTAGCTCTACTACTTGAAGTACCTAGCTAGTATCGGGGCTACACGTACTCTACTTATCGGACTCGGTACGGTATCTGAAGCTACTAAACCCTTAAGCCCTAGCTGTACTAACCTACCGTAAGCCCTTCCAGCTAGTACCGCATGCGTTACCGCTACGTAGATATCCCCAGCACCGCACCTCCTCAGGGCCCTAACGGCCTCGACTACGGTCCCACCAGTACTTATTATATCGTCTACGAGGAGCACCTCCCTACCCTTCACGAGCTCAACGTCCCTAGGCTCTACGACCACCTCGGTAGCGCTCAGCCTCCTCTTCTCCATGACGGTATACCCCACGCCCCCTAGCTCCTCAGCCGCCACCCTAGCCCACTGCTCGGACTCCTCGTCGGGCCCGACGACCACCGGGCTCCTCACGCCGTACGCGGAGGCTACGTACCTAGCCAGGTCGCGGATAGCCGTTAGGTTCCTGAAGGACTCCCCGAAGACCTGCCTGGGGTCCTGGACCCTGTGTAGGTGGAGGTCGAAGGTATAGATGGAGCTAACCCTTAGGGACCTCAGCAGCTTACCGATCACGAGGACGCTAACGGCCTCACCTGGTTTAAACCTAGAGTCCTGGCGTGCGTAGGGTATGTAGGTTAGGACCGCGTGTACAGACCTGGCGCCGAGGTCTGCTAGGGTATCGAGGGTTAGGACGGTCTCTATAAGTAGTTCGTTGGGCCTACCAGCTAGGGAGTTAACGTAGACCACGTCCTCACCCTCGACGTCTACCGGTACCCTAACGTAGAGCTCCCCGTCCGGGAACTGGAATACCTCTACGTCATAGTACCGGGCTCCCACGAGCTCAGCTAGCTCGTAACCCACGTGGGCCCCAACCGAGCCCCCGAGTACTATCATTGGATACCACCTCAGCTTACGGTAGCTAGTTAGCCACAGCTTTTAAGCTTACTCCGAGTCTACGTGTAGCTCCCAGCTACGGTGTGCTGGGTAGGCATCTAGTAGCTTAACACCGTACTGCTCTATGAGGATAAGTGCTG
>Ga0209393_1000268_pt1 | contig 26641 bp, 21 predicted proteins | sample SSWtaG_2_FD_184117 | JGI IMG/M metagenome (GOLD analysis project Ga0209393, IMG submission 184117) | Hot spring microbial communities from Sandy's Spring West, USA to study Microbial Dark Matter (Phase II) - SSWsed_130316 (SPAdes)... | ecosystem: Environmental > Aquatic > Thermal springs > Hot...
GCCCAACCCATAGTTATTGAGCCGAACTTGAGGGCTTTTCAGGAGAGGTTCGCCAGTTTGGCTGCCGCGACAGGGTGATGGTGCTTTTAGCAGGATGAGGTGAAAAAGATGCTGACGCAAACCCAAGCGGACATTCAAATGAATGCGGATTTCAGTTTCCTGCCGACGAAGCGGGTCTGTCAATGTCCGCCGGGAAGACTTAACTGTTTGACTCGGCAAGAGATATTGGAGTTGGGATCAACAGTCATTGATGTCAAGCAACGCCACCGATGGCAGGAAAGCCATCCTGCTCGTTTCATCCCACAAGTGCCAGAGAAGTTCATCAAGTTGTTCTCCCACAAAGGGGAGACCGTCCTTGACCCCTTCTGCGGCTCTGGCACGACCAATGTCGTCGCCTTACAACTGCAGCGTTCGTCCATTGGCATTGATGTGAACCGTAGGTCCGTGGATATGACTTACGAACGGTTGAGGGTTACTGCTCAAAACCTTTTTGCCAGCGATGAAACGCCAACTCACCATCGGGTCGTCCATGGCTCCTGTCTTGAAGTGCTCCCTCTCATACCTGCAGGGACAGTTGATTTGATTGTCACTTCACCGCCTTACTTTGATGTCGTGGACTACGAAGACGACCACCCAGAGCAATGGGGCAACATCCACGACTACGGTGAATTCCTGAAGCGGATGGAAGCAGCATTCGCCGAGATGAAACGGGTGCTGAAGCCAGGAGGTTGGATGGTCGTCGTTACACAGGATGTGTTCAAAAGTTACGCCAAATGCCCCATCCATGCCGACTACATTTTCATCTGCCGCGACAAGTTAGGTTTTGAGGTTTGGAGCACGCAGGTTTACATCCTGAACTACAGCACAGGTGGACGCCTGGTCTACGGCTATCCCAGCAGTTACTACCCGAAAAATGACCACGAATTCATTGTCGTCTTCCGAAAGCCGAGGTGAGAGGCTTGGCAAGGATTTGGGCAGATGTGGAGCGGAACTTTAGGCTGTTAAACGAGTTGCTCGGCGAAATCGGCATGAGCATAGAGCAAATCATGCAGGGTTATCCCGAAAGTGACCTTTACCTTCGGTTACTGGGATTGAGGGGTGAATGGACAGAGCAGGATAGCAGAACCTTGGAAGAGCGAGTCAAAGGAACACGCCACCACCGCAACCATCGTGATGTTAGGACATACATCGGGGATTTGCTGCTCGGTTGGGTCGTGCAAGATGTAGTAACGATTCTGTTACGAAAGGCAGGTTATGAGTGCCATCCTGCAGGGGCTGACGCTGCTAGGCAATTATTGACAGGTCGTCAAGTCACGGAAGAACCTGACCTATGGTTGAGAACTCCTACTGGCGAAATATGGTGGCTTGATGTGCTGACTGATTACCCGATGAAGAGAGGAGCACTGTCTTATTGGCTTGAGAAAAGGCGTTGCGATTTGCGGGACAACAAATTCAAGCGACTGATGGAAAAGCGACAAGAGGAAGGGGCACAGGTTGGACTTATCGGGGTTTCCGTTGGAGTGAAAAAATATTTTGGTTTAGCGCTTACTGATGACTTGATGGAAGAGTTGGAAAATCCGCCGAAACGAAATCGCAGGATTCAACGCATAAAAACTCATTGGCCATACGGAGGCAAACCAGCGATTTCGCTCAACCTTCGCCTTTTGGGCGTTCAATTTTATCCGTTCCACGAATTTCCAAAGGGGTTGCCTTTCGCCACGGAGTAAACAAAAGGCAAGGAGGGATGATTGATGCCGGTTAAAGTTCGCATCCCAACGCCGTTGCAAAGTTTGACGGGCGGTGCCGCTGAGGTGACCGCCGAGGGCAAAACGGTGCGAGAACTTATTGACGACTTGGAACGGCACTATGCGGGCATCAAAGCCCGCCTTTGCGAGGAAAGTGGCGAAGTCCGTCGCTTCGTCAACATCTTCGTCAACGACGAAGACATCCGCTTCCTGAACGGCTTGGACACGGAATTGAAGGACGGAGATGAAGTCTCCATCATCCCTGCCATCGCAGGTGGGCGGTAACTCCACCGCCTATCAAAGGGAGGCGAACGACCATGGCGACAGCGAAGCGCCGAGTGCAATTGGTCTATCCCAAGCACTTGGTGGACAAGCCGATTTTGTGGCAGTTGGGGCAGCGCTTCCCGCAGGTCATCACCAATATCCGCCGCGCCAATGTGGACGCCGAGTGCGGTTGGATTGACTTGGAACTGGAAGGCGAAGAAGACGACATGGAGCGTGCCATCGCTTGGCTTAAGCAAGTCGGCGTGGAGGTTAACCCGTTGGAACGGCAGGTGATTGAGTAGTCGGCGGCAAAGAGTTTACAACCTTGACGGCATCATCTTGGAGTATGACCGAAGGGGAACTCGGCAGCGTCGTCACGATTTCAGACGCATCAAAGCGGGTCGCCCCATCACAGCCAAAGCGTCCCAAAGGGGCGACGAAAAAGCAAGAGGTGATTCCTCAGTGACTTACCATGTCTTGCTCATTGATGGCGAAGGCGGTTGGATCACGGCAGAAGTCCCTGCATTGCCTGGGTGTATCTCACAGGGGCGGACGCGTGAGGAAGCCCTGCAAAATGTGCGGGAAGCCATCATGGCTTACTTGGAAAGCCTTCGCGAGCGGGGTAAACCTATTCCCGAAGATGTGCCTATCTTGGAAGTCGTAACGGTTACTGTTACCTTGCAAGAGATAGGTGTCACACAGTGAGGATGCCTGTCGTTTCGTGGCGCCAAGTGGAGCGGGTGTTGAGGAAGTTGGGCTACACATTTGACCGACAGCGAGGCAGCCATCGGGTTTATGTGCGGGCTCAACCGCCAGACACAATCACAGTGCCACAACATCGGGAGATCGCAAAGGGGACGCTCAAAAGCATCATTAGGCAGTTAGGATTAGGGTTTGACGGATTTGTCAAATTGTTGCGAGATTGTTGACTGAGGTGACCGACTATGCCCATCGTCATTAAACTCAACGGCAAGGAGACAGAGTTGGCGGAGGGGACGACCGTCGGGGAATTGTTGGACAGCCGAAAAATTCGGCGGGAAATGGTGACGGTTCAGGTCAACGGCGTTATCATTGACCGCAACCAGTTTGACACGACGCCGCTCAAAGACGGCGACGAGGTGGAGTTCCTTTACTACATGGGGGGCGGGACGGCAAAGTTTGTTGAACTCACGCGTAGGAGCGGCGTCAGCCGCGAAAGCAACGGAGCCGACCGAACGGACAAGCCACAAGGAGGCGAACAAGACGATGGCGGCAAGCCTTTCGGTGGACTTACAGACAGTGCGGGGCGCTGAATTGCTCGTGGAGTGTCTGGTGCGCGAAGGGGTGGAATACATCTTTGGCATCTCAGGCGGTGCCGTCATTGAGATTTGCGATGCCCTGTATCACTATCGTGACCGCATCAAGTTCATCTTGAACCGTCACGAGCAAGGGGCTGCCCATATGGCGGACGGTTACGCCCGCGCCTCGGGCAAGCCGGGCGTCTGTATGGGCACTTCAGGACCAGGTGCGACGAACTTGATCACGGGCATTGCCACCGCCCAAATGGACTCGTCACCGCTGATTGCCATCACAGGGCAAGTGCCCAGTTACAATATCGGGCGTGATGCCTTCCAAGAGACAGACGCTTTCGGCTTGACGATGCCCATCGTCAAGCACAGTTACATGGTGCGCGACCCATATGAGTTACCCAAAGTCGTCAAGGAAGCCTTTTACATCGCCAACACGGGTCGTCCTGGTCCTGTCCACATTGACATCCCTCGCGATATGTCCCGCAATCCCATTGACCTGAGCAAGGTGGAGTTTCCCGAAGGGGTGAACATTCGTGGCTACAAGCCGACTGTTCGGGGTCACCCGCTGATGGTTCGGCAGGCAGCGGAACTGATTTTGCAAGCGAAAAAGCCTATCCTTTACATCGGCGGGGGGACGGTTTGGTCGGGGGCTGAAAAGGAAGTGCGGGAATTGGCGGAGCGCTGTCAAATCCCTGTCACTTACACCCTGATGGCGAAGGGTGTTTTCCCAGACAATCATCCGCTGTGCACGGGGATGCCCGGAATGCACGGGACGGTCGCTGCCAACTTTGCCCTCAACTTTGCCGACTTGGTGATTTGCGTCGGGGCGCGCTTTGACGATCGGGTGACGGGCGATTTGAAGGAGTTCGCCAAGTTCGCCAAGAAAATCCACATTGACATTGACCCCGCTGAGATCGGCAAGAATGTCAAGCCCGATGTGCCTATCGTCGGCGACGCCAAAACGGTCTTGCGGCAATTGCTGGAACTTTTGCCGCCCAAACGCCATGACGAATGGCTTCGGCAAGTGGACGAGTGGAAGCGAGAATTTCCCCTCGTTTACGACCGCAACGGGCGGCTTAAGCCCCAGTATGTGCTGGAAGTGTTGGCGAAAGTTACGAAGGGCGAAGCGACCATCACCGCTGATGTGGGGCAGCACCAGATGTGGGCGTGGCAATACTACCCCTGCCATCGCCCCCGCCAAGCCATCACGACAGGCGGCTTGGGCACGATGGGCTTTGGCTTCCCTGCTGCGTTGGGCGCTAAATTGGCGCGCCCTGACGATTTGGTCGTCGCCATCGTCGGCGACGGCGGCTTTCAGATGACGATGTATGAACTGGCGACGGCGGTCGTCTACGGCATCAACATCAAAGTCGTCGTCATCAACAACTTCTTTTTGGGCATGGTCAAGCAGTGGCAAGACTTGTTCTTCGGCGGGCGTTACAGCGGCGTGGACTTGTCGGGCAATCCTGATTTCGTCAAGGTCGCTGAAGCCTTCGGCGCTGTGGGCTTTCGCATCACCGAGGACGACGATGTGGAGAAGGTCTTGATGCGGGCGATGGAGATTGACGACAAGCCTGTCGTCATTGACGCGTGGGTTGATCCCGACGAGCATGTCTACCCGATGATTCCGTCGGGGCGGTCGGTCAAGGACATCATCGTCCATCCCAATTTGCGGGAGAAGGTCAAACGGGAACTTTCAAGGCACGCCGCATGACGACACCGAAGGGGGGTTAAGCGTTGAGTCTTGTTCTCATCGTCGCTTTGGTTGCCGTTTGCTTTCTGTTGGCTTATCACCTCTATGGCTCTTTGTTAGTGCGGTTGCTGCGGTTGAATCCTGATAGGGCGACCCCCGCCATTGAGTTGCGGGACGATGTGGATTATGTGCCTATTGATCCCAAGTTCTTGCTGACCCAACATTTTTCCGCCATCGCCGCTGCCGGTCCCATCGTCGGTCCGATTTTGGCAGGTATCATGTTCGGTTGGTTGCCTGCGTTGCTTTGGATCGTGTTGGGCAGCATCTTTGTCGGTGGTGTCCACGATATTGGCGCTTTAGTCGCTTCCGTCCGACACAAAGCCCGCTCCATCATGGAAGTTGTTCGGGAAAACATGTCGCGCCGTGCCTATTTGCTCTTCTTGGCATTCGTTTGGATCGCCCTCATCTACATCATTGTTGCGTTCACCGACATTGTGGCAGGTTCGTTCGTTGGCGTCCAAACCTTAGAAAACGGCATGACCGTTTCGGGGGGAGGCATCGCTTCCTCTTCCTTGCTTTACTTGGGTCTGGCTGTTTTGATGGGCTTACTGCTGCGATACACGAAATTGTCGTTGGGATGGGCGACGGCAATTTTTTTGCCCTTAGTGGGTGTGGCAATTTGGGTCGGTCAATACATCCCCCTTGACTTGGCGAAACTGATAGGCATCACGGATAACCAAGCCCACAAAGTTTGGGATGTGTTTTTGTTGGCTTATTGCTTCGTCGCTTCCATCGTGCCGATGTGGCTGTTATTGCAACCCCGTGGGCATTTGGGCGGTTTCTTTTTGTTCTTCGCCTTGGCGGGGGGCATGTTAGGCATCATCTTCGGTGGCAAGTCAGTGCAATATCCCGCGTTCACCCATTGGGTCGCTTCCAATGGCGAGCCCCTATTTCCCCTGCTTTTCATCACCATCGCTTGCGGAGCCTGTTCGGGCTTTCACGCTATCATCGCTTCGGGCACGACTTCCAAGCAATTGCGGCGGGAAACCGATGCAAAGTTGGTGGGCTATGGGGCGATGTTGATGGAAGGGATGGTTGCTGCCGTTGCCCTTTGTTGTGTGATGATGCTGTCTAAAGATGTCGCCACTCGCTTGGCAGGCAAGCCCAACTTCATTTACGCTCAAGGGATCGGCAACTTTTTGGAAGTCATCGGCATCCCCGCTGCTTTCGGTATCTCCTTCGGTTTGTTAGCCTTCACCACCTTCGTTTACGACACTTTGGATGTTTGTTTGCGGTTAGGGCGCTACATCTTGCAAGAACTGACAGGTTGGCAAGGCAAAGTCGGTCGGGTGGTGGCGACAGCGCTGACGACGGGTGTGCCTTTGCTCTTTGTCATGCAAACGGTCACCGACCCCAAGGGCAATCCCATTCCCGCTTGGAAAGTGTTTTGGCCGCTGTTCGGTGCGAGCAACCAACTCCTTGCGGCGTTGACTTTGATCGGTGTGACCGTTTGGCTGTGGCGCACTTACCGCGCCCCTTGGGTTTGGGCGGTGATGGTTGTCCCGACGGCGTGGATGTATTGCATGAGCACTTGGGCATTGCTGCGGTTCGTTAAAAACGGGTTCTTTACGCCGACTTGGAACTTCAAAGGCATCCCCTCTGATCCCGTCCCTTGGGCTGCTTCGGTCTTGGTCGGGCTGGCGGGGTTGTTGCTTATAGAAGCCGTGCGTATTTTCTTCAGCACCCTTCCGCCAAAACCCAGCGAGCAAGAAGCCGAAGCAGGACCACTCCCGACGCCTGCCAGTTAGCGACGCAAGGTTTCACCCGAAATTGCCGACCGTCCCTCTCTTGCGTCAAAGGAATCAGCGACCTTCTGATAGAGGGACGGTGACAGCAATGATAAAAAGTTTGCTGCTCTTTAAGGCGCCTCCTTTCGTCCCTTTCTTTCGTCGCAAGGCGCAGACGGCAGCGGCTATCTTTCACCGAGAAGGCTTATGGGGCGTGTTGCGCACTTTTTGGCTGAAGGTGCGCCAGCCCCTCGCTTTTTGGCGTGCCGATTGGGAAAGGGTGCACATTGATGGTTGCGATTATGTGCTGCTTCCCGAAGTCAACGGCTTTGCGATGCTGGTCTCCAGCACCGATGTCGGCATCGGTCAAGAGTTAGCCCTTTATCGCGTCCACGAACCGATGGCGACGAAGTTGCTGAGAGGCTTTGTGCCGACAGGTGGGGTCGTCTTGGACATCGGCGCCAACATCGGCTATTACACCTTGCTGCTGTCGCGCTTGGTCGGCAATGATGGGCTTGTCGTCGCCGTTGAACCCCATCCCGCCAATTTTCACCTGCTGCAACTGAACCTGCGGATTAACCGCGTGAGCAATGTGCGGTTGATCTCAGCAGCGATCAGCGATAAGGAGGGGCGAGCCTTCCTCTTTGAGGCGGAAGGCTCCAATTGGCATTCCCTCCTGCCCACCGAACGCACCAGCCAAAAAGCCATAGAGGTGCCAACCATCACGATTGACACCCTCGCCCACCAAGTCAAGCGCCCCATTGACCTTCTCCGCATGGACATTGAAGGCGGGGAACTGAATGCCTTGAAAGGGGGCGAAAAGACTTTGCGCTGCTATCGCCCTGCTTTGGTCATGGAAATTCATCCGCCTTATCTGCCCCCTGATGCCGTCCCCCAACTCCTTTCTTGGCTGCAATCGTTGGGCTATGAACGAGGCTTCTTTGTCCTTCGGCGGGATGATTTCCCCTGGGTCAAGCGCCCAAGACGGGTTTGGGAACGAACTCTTTCCGAATTGCTCAGCGACGAAGCCCTACTGAAAAGCGGCGATTGTTTCACCTTGCTGCTGGAACGCCCCTGATGCCCCGCACGGTTGCCGATGTCGTTTGGAGGAACTCCGTTAGGGGTGAAATGGTCTGCGACGGACACCATTTTGGCGAGCGCCTTCCTTCGTCCCCCGCCTCCCCGAAAGCGTGTGGCAACATTTATGACGCCTGTGGTTGAAGACACTTCGGTCGCAGGGAGGTTGAGCCGCCGTGACCGTGCGAAGGCGCTTGGGAACGCTCCTAACGCTAATCAGCGGTTGTTGGCTTTTCGCCTCACCCATTTTGGCGGCGACGGAAGCCGTTGAACTGCCGCCTTTTCAAAGCCATGACATCGCCGTCCTCATCCTTGTCTTGGGGACGGCGTTGCTGGCGATCCTTTACGGCATCTATTTGATTCGCCGTGTCTTGTCCGAACCCGCAGGCACAGAAGCGATGCAGCGAGTCGCCGCTGCCGTCCGTGAAGGCGCTTTCGCTTACCTGCGCCAGCAATTCCGTTTGATGCGCTTCTTCGTCCTGCTCCTCGCTTTCCTGCTGCTTATCGTCTATTCGCAAGTGCCCGAATACGGACCGGCACTGGCAGCAGGCACTGCCATCGCTTTCCTGATGGGCGTAGCGGCGTCGTATGGAGCGGGTGTCGTCGGGATGTGGATGGCAGTTAACGGCAATGTCCGCGTCGCTTACGCCGCCCTTCGCAGTTTCCGGGATGCCTTACGCATCGCTTTTCAAGCGGGCACCGTTTCAGGGATGGCCACGGTTGCCTTAGGGCTTTTGGGCGCCACGCTCATCTTCCTCGCTTTTCGGGAGAAAGCGATGTTCGTCTTAGTTGGCTTTGGGTTCGGCGGTTGTCTGGCGGCGCTGTTCATGCGCGTGGGTGGCGGGATTTACACGAAGGCAGCCGATGTCGGGGCGGATTTGGTCGGCAAAGTGGAAGCGGGCATCCCCGAAGATGACCCCCGCAACCCCGCCACCATCGCCGACAATGTGGGCGACAATGTGGGCGATTGTGCGGGCATGGCTGCCGATGTCTTTGAAAGTTACGAAGTCACCCTCGTCGCTGCCATCTTGCTCGGTTACGGGGCTTTGGCGTCCGTCGGCAAGGAGCATGTCATGCAACTTATCCTCTACCCGCTTTTGGTTCGGGGCGTCGGCGTCATTGCCTCCATCATCGGCACGGCGATGGTGCGGGCGAAAGACGAAGAGCGCATTGACCCGATGCAACCCATCAATGTCGGCTTCTGGACAGCGGCGATCTTGTCGGTCGTCGGTTTTTGGTTGGTCAGTTACTTCTACCTCGGCAACATGGCGAACTGGTGGAAATTCGCTTTGGCGTGCACCGTCGGCATCGCTCTGACGCAAGGCATCGGTTGGCTGACGCAATACTTCACGGGCACCGAGTATCGTCCCGTCAAAGACATCGCCCAAAGTTCTCGCACGGGCACGGCGACGATGATTTTGGAAGGTTTCTCCGTCGGCTTGGAAAGCAGCGTCTGGGCGATCGTCGCCATCGCCTTGACGATTTTCCTTTCCATCTTGCTGTTCCCTGGCGACTTTGCCTTGTCGGCATATGCGGTGGCGCTGTCGGGATTGGGATTGCTGGCGACGACGGGCTTTGTGTTGGCGATGGACACTTACGGTCCCATCAGCGACAACGCCAACGGCATTTTTGAGATGTCAGGGGCGTTGCGGGATGCGGAAGCGAAAGGCAATGAGCGCGCCGCTCGCATCGTCGCCCAACTGGATGCTGTCGGCAACACCGTCAAGGCGCTGACAAAAGGTTTTGCGATTGCGACAGCCGTTATCGCAGCGGTTTCGCTGTTCCGTTCCTTCACGGAAGCGACAGGATTGGTGGCGCACGGGGCGCAAGGGTTGGGCATCCGCATTGACCAACCCGAAGTCTTTATCGGCGTGCTCCTTGGCGCTGCTGTGCCTTTCCTCTTCAGCGCTTTCGCCATTCGTGCCGTCAGCCGTGCGGCTTTCCAACTCGTGGAAGAAGTGCGCCGACAATTCCGCACTATTCCCGGCATCTTGGAAGGCAAAGCGACACCCGACTATTCCCGCGCCGTCGCTATCAGCACGGAAGCGGCGCAGCGAGAATTGCTTTCGCCTGGCATCTTGGCAATCGCTTCTCCCATCTTGGTCGGCTTTGCGTTGGGCTTTTCCGACCCGAAGATGGGGGCGGCGGCGTTGGGTGGCTTTTTGGGCGGGGCGATTGTGTCGGGACAATTGCTGGCGGTGCTGATGGCAAACAGTGGCGGGGCGTGGGACAACGCCAAGAAGTTGATTGAGGCGGGCTTGTTTGGCGGCAAAGGGACGGAGTTTCACAAGAGCGCCGTCGTCTGCGACACCGTCGGCGACCCCTTCAAAGACACCGCCGGTCCCGCCCTCAACCCCCTCATCAAAGTCATGAACCTCGTCGGCATCCTCATCGCTCCTATCCTCGTCCAGCCGATGGATGCCCTCGTGCGGCTTTTGATCGTCGCCGTGATGGTGGCAGCGTTGACGGGAGCAGTGGCGTGGAGCAAGCGCACCGCCGTCTTGGAAGTCGCTGAACCTGTCCCAATTAGCAAATCGCAGGCGTAATGCCTCACCACCGTTTAATCGCAGAGGCTTGCACAGGGGCGAGAAGCGACAGTTTACAATCCGCCTGTTCATCCCTGCCCTGCGTGTGACGAAAATCACTCTTTGTCCTTAACATCGGCACAAGGGTCGCATCACAATAAAAGCGTCATGGTCAGTGAGTCGGCAGATGGGTGAATGCTCAAAACGCGTCGGAAGTGAGTGACATGTTGAGGTCTTTGCTTGGAAGGAAGGCGTGGTTGTTGTCGGCGGTCGGTGTTTTGAGTTTGTCGGCGTTGTTGCTTTGGGGATGCGGGAGTTTCGGCGGGAAGAAAGGCAAACCCTCCGCTTCCGTCCCCTTCCAACCTGTCTCCCTCGGCTCGGGCAGTCCCACAGGGCGTGGCATGTTGTCGGTTCGGGTCAACCTCACGCGGGCTATCCCTGAAGTCTCCCATGTAGGTGTCGCTGTCCTCGGCGAGGGGTTAACCGAAGAGCCGCTGATAGGTGACATTTTTGTGCCAGGGGAAACTTCCACGACCTTCAAGAATGTGCCCGTCGGGCTCAAATGGGTAATTGTCGGCGCTTTCGGTCCGTCAGGTCAAATTTTAGGTCTGTCGGCGAAAGCCGTCATCGTCCAAGATGGCATGCAAACGACGGCGACCTTAAACCTGTCCTTGAGCCAACGGGTCGTGGACATCAACGAGAAGGTGTCCAACGCGACGACCATCACCGAATTTGGCACCCCTGCCCCCATAGAACTTCGGCGCAGCAACGGGACGATTGGTTTTTACTCCAACAACTTCGCCCCACCCAAAATCCAGCCCGTCACGACCCTTTGGCACGGCTACAAAATTCCGACTGGTGAGACTTTCCGCTTTGACCCGCCCGTGACTTACATCCGCAACGAAGCTGACCCCTCCCAACCCCTCAACGCAGGCGAGTTCCAACCTGGGCAAACTTTGACGACTGGGACCACCCTCAAAAAAGTCGGCGACCCCGCTTTCTCGGAAAGCCAAACGGCTACAGTGCAATTTATCAGTTGGCAAGCCGCTTTCTGGCTAACTGTCTTTGGTTCTCCCGAACCTGTCTCTCAGGCAGCCTATCGGCTTGTGCGGGTTCAGGGAGGGACCAGACCACTGCAATGGGTGGAGTGGCTCAAGCGAGGTTTTGGTCCCGTCATCCGGTTGGACATTGACCCCAGCGTAACGGTTGGGGAAGGGACGGTGCCAACCCGAATTTGGATCGCCCATGCCCCGCCAGGACCTTCTTTCGTTGAACTCACTGGCTTGTTCTTCCCGCTGGAAATCGGCAAGAATCGCCTTTACACCGTCTCACTAGGCACTGGCGCAGGCGACATCAATGTGACCGTTGACCTGCCCTTCGGTTTGGTCACTTGCGATGCTGACCCCGATGCGGGCGCCGTCCTTGTCCGCTACAGTTTGCCCGTCAAACTCGTGCCCGCCACTGACACCGATTCCGCCCTCAACCTCGCCAACTACACCCTCTTTGTCGGCGCCACTCAATTGAACTTGGCAGGAGCGGGAACGGAAGCCTTTGACCCACAGACCATCGTCATCCAAGGGCTTGCGGGCAAGTTGACGCCGGGCGCTGACCTGAAGGTCGTCGTCCGCAATGTCAAGACCGCCGACGGGACGAAAACCATCCCTGACCCTGGTGGCACGACCACGGACAACCCCGACGACCCCAATGTCTGCGTGACCAAAATTCACCCCATCTTCTTCCGACTTGCTTTTGCTGAAGCCTTTGACGACCCAGAACAAGCGGTGGTCATAGTGTTCAACCGCCCTGTTGACCCGACGACCGCTCTCAACAAAGCCAACTATCGCTTGGAAAGCCCGCCTGGCACCGTGATTGACCTGAGCCCCGCCTCCGTCGTCTTGGAAATTATTGACCCCAGCCGAGTGATCGTTGAAGGTGTGCCGTTGACAGCGGGCAACCTCTTCATCCTCACTGTCACTGGCGTCAAGGATACTCGGGGCAACACCATCCCCAACGACGGCATCAACAACCGCTTCAAAGGCACCGTGCAAGATGTCACCCCACCTCGCATCGCCACCGCCCGTTTCTTCACGACCGACCCCCATGTGGAGTTGACCTTTAACGAGCCGCTGGATGTTAGCAGTGCCCGAAACCCCTTCAACTACTCCGTTCGCGCCACTGACGATTCTGAGTTCCCTAATGTCATTGGCGCCACCTACGATGGCACGACGGTCAAGTTGACTTTGGACAGGGACTTGACAGCGGACAAGGAGTATGAAGTGACCGCCTTTGTCCGTGACCTTGCAGGCAACTTCGGTCCTTCCAGCGCAACGGGCACGGCAGGGACGAGGGCAGCAAGGGTTCGGTCACTTCGGTAACGATGGTTTGACAGGGACGGGGCAAGGGAATTCTTCCTTGCCCCGCCCTTTCCGCTGGCGTCGGAGTTTGGTGAGGAGGGGATTACCGTGCGACGATGTTTGTGTGGCGGAGTGGTCGCCTTTTTGCTGATGGTGGCAACGGTCGTCGCCGCCCAGCCCAAAGACATCCTCTTTGTCACCAGCCAAGGGTTGGCGCAAATCAATGCCGATGGAAGTGGCTTGACCATCTTGAACCTTCAAGGGAAATTTCCCCGTTGGTCGCCCGACGGGACGAAGTTTGCCTTCCTAAAATCGGTTCAAAGTTTCCAGTTCAGCCTTTTCATCGCCGATGCCGATGGCAGCAACCTTCGTTCCCTTAACGCTAATGTGGACTGGATAACTTACCAATGGTCGCCCGATAGCAATCAAATCGCTTTCCTCGGCAACGGAGACTTCAGCACGGGCTTTGAGTTGTTCGTCGTCAACGCCGACGGGACGAACCTGCGGTCATTGCGTGTTCGGGTTAAGGCGGTGAGTTTTGGAGACCCTTTTACTTGGACGCCTGATGGGTCGCAAATTCTATTCGTTTCGCCTTCAGGGCAACTGAGTTATGTGCGGGTCAGCGATGGGTCAGTCACCAATTTGCCCTTGAATGGCTCAGGGGTTACCTATCACCCGTCGGGCAGTTTTTTCATCTTCACCAGCCAACGGGGCAATGATACCCCCACTGAACTTTTTGTCGCCAGTCCTGATGGGGCGACGGTGCGCCCCTTGAACCTGCAAGGTCAACTCCCCATCTTCTCGCCTAACGGTCAATTTTTGCTCTTTTTCAGCAGCGCTATCAGTCAATTTCAAGCCTTCGTCGTGGAACTTTCGCCGACGGGCACTCCTGTCGGCGACCCTGTGCCGTTGAATGTCAGCAACCTGAGCGTCTCTGATGTGTCGTTTTCTGCTTGGGCGCCCGACAACACTCGGCTGGTGCTGCCCACTGAAAGCGGGTTGGTCGTCATCCGTCGGGATGGGACGGGCTTGATACCGTTAAATGTTTCTGGCTTTGACCCGCAGTGGCGCCCCCTGCCCAGGTTGCCATTCACCGTCGCGATCCCCGCAGGACTAAGTTTGGTCGGATTGCCTTTCATCCCGACAAACCCGACACGGGCAGGTTTGGGTTTGGCGGCAGGCACACGAGTTGCCGTTTACGACCCAACCGTCAGCGGCAATTACCGCATTGACGATGCCGCCGAACCCTTGCCCATCGCCGAAGGGAAAGCCTTTTGGGTGAAATCCGCCAACCCTCAATCGCCTCAAGTGGCGGGAACGCCTTTTTCTTTTCCCGTCACCGTGTCGTTGCAACAAGGTTGGAACGCCATCGGCAACCCCCTGTCCACCTCTTTGGCGTGGCGCTTTACCGCCCCTTCCAACCTCCGCATCCGTCAAGGGACGCAGGAGTTCACCATAGAAGACGCCATCCGCAAAGGGTTGATTTCGCCCTTCGTTTGGGTCTGGAACGAGACGGCGAACCGTTACGAACTCGTTTACGATGCCACCCTCTTGCCCGCTCAAAGTGGCGACCCCTTCCGCAACGACATCCCCGCTTTTCGGGGCTTCTGGCTTTTCGCCAAAACGAGTGGGTTGCAATTGGTCATTGACAGTGCCCCTCGCTCGGCAGTGTTGGCAACTCGCAGCGCCCCAACGAAAAGCGATGGTTTCGCTTTGGCATTGACTGTGCGGAAAGGTGAAAAGGTGGTTGGCGAAGGGATGGTGGCGGTTCGCCCCAATGTGCCGAGCCGCTTGACCATTGCGCCGCCGCCACCCGCTCCCGACCGACCTGCCAATGCGCTTTCGTTAGATGACGGCAATGCCGTGGATGTTCGCCCCCTCGGACAATCCCGCTATGTCTGGACGGTTCAAGTGCAGGATGGCGACGAATTGAGTTGGCACGGCACGATCCCACGCGGTTGGCAAATAACGCTGATGGACGCAGCGACAGGCATGCAAGTCAGCGTGCGCCATCTGTCCCGCTATCCAGTGAACGGGCGCCGTTCCCTTCTGCTCATCGCCCAACGGGACACCAACCAACCCTTGCGCATCGTGAACTTGCAAACGCAAGGGACGCGGGGACGAGGCGTTCGGATTTCCTTCGGTTTGACCGCTCCCGCTCAAGTCAAGGCGGTCATCACGACGCTGACGGGACGCATCATCCGCGTGTTGGATGGAGGCAGCCGAATGGCGGGCACCCACCAACTTTTCTGGCGGGGTGAAACGGATGGCGGTAACTTTGCCCCTGTCGGCGTTTACCTGCTCCGCTTGCAAGCGACGGACAAAACGGGACGACAAACCCAAGCCGTTCGGACGGTGATGTGGCGATGAAACGGGCAGTCCCTTTTGGGATGCCGATGGAGGTGATGGGCGTGGTTCGGTGGATAACCCTCGTCGCAAGCGCCCTTTGGATGATGAACCTTCTTGGCTGTGGCGGAGGCAGCAACCTCCCTCAAACCGCTCAAGGCGGCACCCTCGTCATCACCTTCCAATTCCCCAATCCCGAACGCCTCATCCCCATAGCGACGACCGAAATCGTCGTCACGGTCAACGGTGAAGGGCTGAACAAACCGCTCAAAGGCACGGCGACGCGAGCCAGCCCAACGGTCACCTTTCGGGATGTGCCACCTGGCGCTAAATTTGTCTTGGCGTTCAGCCGCACCAGTTCTACCGCCCCTTTGCCCGCCACCATCGGCGTCGCGACGGCAACGGTGACCGTCGGCGTGACAACTCCCGTAACGATAGAAATGCAAGCCATCATGCCCCCTTCCCGCTTGATTGTGGAGCCGTCTGCCATAGGGCAAATCACCCTCACCAACCCCGACAAGGGGGAAAGTTTGTTCCTCGGCAACAGCGATGGCTTGCAATGGTTCGGCTTCGTCACGCCCCAAGCGACGGTCACCTTTGACAATCCCGTCTCTTTGCCCAACGGAACATCTATCGGTCAATCCGCCTCCCAAACAACGCCTCAAGGGACGGCGACGATGCGCCTCGTCGGCGTGACGGGCGTGGGCGTGCCGGCGGGTGACTTTGGCAATTGCATCGTCGTGGAACTCAACCACAGCGGCAGCGTCTCCTTCCGCCGCATCCTTTACCTCGCCCACGATTTCGGTCCCGTGATGCTTTTTGATGATGCCCCTTTGGGCTTTGCGGGTCAACCGACGGCGTTGTCCTCTCTGCCTTCCGTCCTCGTTAGCGGGCAAGTGGGCACGACTTCGTTTAACTTCGCCAATCCCTTCATCAACGGGTTGGGACTGCCCGCTTACGATGGACAACTGAGCGCTTACTTGGCGACGCAGGTTGGCAACCGCTACGATTTCAGCGACTTACTCCGTCCCGACAATCCACCCAATCAACCGCCTTTGTGAGCACAGACAGCAAAGGCTTTCCGACTAACAGCCCGTCGCCGCTAATAGATGCCCCAACGAAGGAAGCGTCGGAGAAAGCCAGTGCAAAACAAACCCCTTGTTGGAGCGGCTACCAGCCGCGACAAAGGCGACAGCCGAAAACTTTCCGAACACATTTGGAAAGCGCACGCGTTAAAATCACGCCTGCCCGACCAAATACCCCTGCTCAGCAAAGAGAGGTGCGAACCGTTATGCCGTCTGAAAATGGGCGACGGGAAGATTACCGTTTGCACACCCTTTCGGTGCTGGTGGAGAACCGACCGGGCGTTTTGGCGCGCATCGCTGGCTTGTTTGCCCGGCGGGGCTTCAACATTGAAAGCCTCGCCGTCAACATCACCGACGACCCCAAAACTTCCCGCATGACCATCGTCGTCGGCGGCGACGACGACACCATTGAGCAAATCACCAAGCAACTCAACAAACTCGTTGATGTCATCAAAGTCCACGACCACACGGGCGAATCCGTCGTGGAGCGGGAATTGGCGCTCATCAAGGTCAATTGCGAGATGGAGCAGCGAACCCCCATCATCCAACTCGTGGAAATCTTTCGGGCGTCCATCGTGGATGTCGGCACCGACACGATGACCATTGAAATCACAGGCGACTCCGAAAAGATTGACGCCCTCGTGGAGTTGCTTCGTCCTTTCGGCATCCGCGAACTTGTCCGAACGGGCAAGATCATCTTGGAGCGGGGCAGCAAAAGCCTATAACCGCCCCGCCAACGCCCGCAACGCCGCCTCGTCGTAACCGACCACAATTTGCCCTCCCGCAATCACCATCGGACGGCGCAGCCATTCGGGATGCTGCGCCAACATGGCTATCGCTTCCTTGCGGCTCAACTTCGGAAGTCGTTCCTTGAGCGGACAAGTGCGGCTCAAAAACATCTCAACGGGTCGGTTGCCAAGAAGTTGTTGCAGTTCGCTTTCCGTCGGCGGCTGGCGGCGCAAGTCCCGCCAACGCACCGTTATCCCTAACTGGCGCAAGAGCCCGCTTGCGCGCTCGCAACTTTTTCAACCCTTCCGACCCCAAAGTTCCACTTCCATCCCGCTCACCTCCTTTTTGCCCTTCCGATTGTGCCAAGTTATTGGCGCAACGCTACACTTTCAGCGGTGATGGCGCATGGCAGAAGCGAAAGTCAAACTCACTGCCCTTTCGCCCAAAGGCGGCTGAGCGTGCAAGATTGGTCCGGCGGACCTGCAGCGGATTTTGCAAGCCTTGCCCAAAGTGCCCAACCCGAAAGTGTTGGTGGGCATTGACACCAGCGACGATGCGGGCGTCTACCAATTGACCGACGACCTCGCCATCGTCCAAACGCTGGACTTTATCACGCCCATCGTGGACGACCCGTATGCTTTTGGCGCCATCGCCGCCGCCAATGCCGTCAGCGACATTTACGCGATGGGCGCCACGCCTTTGACAGCGATGAACATCGTCGGCTACCCGTCCGATGAAGTGGAGCCCGAATTGGTCGCCGAAATTTTGCGGGGCGGTTACGACAAGTTGAGCGAAGCGGGCGTCGCCATCATCGGCGGGCACACGGTGGACGACCCCGCCCTCAAATACGGTGTCGCTGTCACAGGCGTCGTCCATCCCAAACGCATCGTCACCAATGCGGGGGCGAAAGTCGGCGACGCATTGGTGCTGACCAAACCGTTGGGCACGGGTGTCATCAATCAGGGCATCAAGATGGAGCGAACCCCATCCGAAATCATTGAGCGCACCGTTGAAGTCATGGCAACCCTCAACAAAGCAGCGTCAGAAGCGATGACAGCAGTTGGTGTCAACGCCTGCACCGATGTGACGGGTTTCGGGTTGCTGGGTCATTTGCGAGAAATGCTCATCGCCAGCGGTGTCAGCGCCCGAGTTTTTGCGTCCCGAGTGCCCCTCATTGACGGCGCGTTGGCGCTGGCGGAACGCAACATCGTTCCCGCTGGCACTCGTGCCAACCGACGCTTCGTTGAACCTTTTGTCCATTGGCACGACGATGTTCCTGAACCCCTGCGGATGCTCTTGTGCGATGCACAAACTTCGGGCGGTTTGCTCCTCAGCGTGCCCAAAGAGAAACTCAATGCCCTCATGGACGCCTTGCGAGAGCGGGGCGTTCAGTGGGCATCGGTCATCGGCGAAGTCGTGGACAATCCATCAGCGGAGGTGTGGGTTGAGCCATGAAGACGACACGGCGAAATTTGTTGCGGCAGTGGGCGCCGTCCGCACTCCTCGGAATGGCAGGCGCTACCGCTTTTTCCATCGCCGATGCTCAACCGATTGCCGACGGCTTGCAAATGGAAGTGCCCGTTCAAGTGAAAGCGGGCAAGCCTTTCCCCATTCGGTTGACACTGCCTGCCAAAAGGGGTGCCAACTCACAGTGGGCGGAAGTGTGGCTTTTAGATGGGCAAGGGCAAAAGTTGCTTGCCCGATTGGAATTGGGCGACGCTTCCGCAACGGTCACCCTGATCGCCACCTTGCATCGCCCCACCACCTTGCGCGTCCGCGACACGCAAGGGCAAGTCATTGAGCGACGCCTCCAAGTCCGCTGACTTTTAAGCCCTCTTTGCCACGAGATAAATGTCAGCGCTGAAGTGAGTGGGAAGGGGATGGTCAATGATGCCTGCCTTTAGGGGAGCGTCACTTCTTCGGGATCGCCGTAAAGCGTGATGCCAAAGCGCTGTGCCCATTCCTTCGCCCGCTCGTCCAACGACGGCGCAATGCCGATCAAGCGGGGCGCAACGCCCGTGACTTGCTGGTAAAGTTGCCCGATGCGATAAAACTCGGCGATGTCGGCGCGGCTGAAATGCGCCTTGATTTCCACGAGCCAATGTTCGTCATCGTGGATGAGCAAGTCCGCCTCCACCCACGAAGGGAAGCCGTGCACAATCCCTTGCTCATCATAGTGACGCCATTGAACGACCCGCAAACCGACATGCTCTTGCAAGATGCCCCGCATCCCGTCGCGGAACGCACTTTCTGCCAGCAACCCAAAGCGCGCCCCGATGGCATCCATGCGCCGCTCAAGACGGCTAACCGCTCGCTCCAACGCCTGCCGCAACTCAGCGATGGCACGGTCGTAAGTCTCCCGAAGCAGGTGAATTTCTTCCCGCAACCCAGCGATGGCTTTGTCGTAAGTTTCCCGAAGCAGCCGAATTTCCTCCCGCAACTCGGCGATGGCTTTGTCGTAAGCCTCCCGCATCCCCCGCACCTCTTCCCGCAGTAAATTGACCTCTTCCCGCAACTGGCGCACTTCTTCCCAGAGCAACTGAATTTGCTGCTCATGGGCTTCCCGCGTCTGGCGGAACTCCTCCCGCAGCGCCTCAAAGGCGACTTGCAAGCGTTCCAAAGCCTCTGTCAAGCGGTCAAGGCGCTGAAGGAGGGCGTTCCACTCCTCGCGAGTGACGCCATATTCGGCGACCAACCCTCGCACCCAGTCGCGCACCTCTGGGCTTTCCTGCAACAAGCGAGGCAGGTGACGGCGAATGATTTCCAAAATCTCCTGCTCCGTCATCCCAATCACCGCCCTCATTTTGCCACAAATGTCAAGGCGGAAAATTGCGCCTCAGCACCACGCTAAAATTGGGGGCGGTGATGGTTATGGCAGGCGAAAAATCGCGGGCGTTGTTTGAGCGGGCGCAACGGCTGATGCCTGGCGGCGTCAACTCGCCCGTTCGCGCCTTCCGCGCCGTCGGCGGCACGCCTTTCTTCGTCGCTCGTGGCGAAGGTTGCTTCCTCTGGGATGTGGATGGCAACCGCTATGTGGATTTCGTCTGCTCGTGGGGCGCCTTGATTTTGGGTCATGCCCATCCCGAAGTCGTCGCCGCCGTCAAGGCAGCCATAGAACGCGGGACGACTTACGGCGCCCCGACGGAATTGGAAGTGCGCCTCGCCGAACAAATCCAATCAGCCTTCCCGATGATGGAAATGCTCCGCTTAGTCAATTCAGGCACGGAAGCGACGATGAGCGCCTTGCGCGTTGCGCGGGGCTACACGGGACGGCGCAAAATCGTCAAGTTTGAGGGATGCTATCACGGTCACGCCGACTACCTGCTCGTCAAGGCAGGTTCGGGCGCGACGACCTTCGGCATTCCCGATAGCGCCGGCGTGCCCGAAAGTTTCTCGCAGGAAACAGTTGTCCTGCCCTACAATGATGCGGAGGCTTTCATCCGCACGATGGACGAAATCGGCGACCAAGTAGCAGCCGTCATCGTGGAGCCTGTCGCGGGCAATATGGGTGTCGTCTTGCCCGAACAAAAATTCCTGCAAGCGCTTCGGGAGCAAACCCACAAGCACGGTGCTGTCCTCATTTTTGACGAAGTGATTACGGGCTTCCGCCTCACCTACGGCGGTGCGCAACACCTTTTCGGCATTGAGCCCGACATGACTTGTCTGGGAAAGATCGTCGGTGGCGGTTTCCCGTTGGCGGCTTACGGCGGGCGACGCGACATCATGCAAGCAGTCGCTCCCCTCGGTCCCGTCTATCAGGCGGGCACGCTTTCGGGCAACCCCGTCGCCGTCACGGCAGGCTTGACAACCTTGCGCGTCTTGGAACAGGACAAACCTTACGCCGAATTGGAGCGCCGAACAAGTTGGCTGACCGACGCTATCGCCGGCGCTGCTCACGAGTTTCGCATCCCTATCCAAATCAACCGCATCGCCTCCATGTTCACTGTCTTCTTCACCGACCAACCCGTCACCGATTACGCCTCTGCCAAACGCAGCGACACGAAACGGTTCGCCCGCTTCTTTCACGCTCTCTTGCAACAGGGTGTCTTTTTGCCCCCGTCGCAATTTGAAGCCGCTTTCCTTTCCGTCGCTCATTCCGATGAAGTGCTGGCGCAAGTCGCCGAAGCGGTGCGGGAAGCGATGCGACAGGTGGCAGAAAGCGAATGAGTTGCCTTCTTAACGGGCGCTTTCAGGGTAGCGATTGAAGTCCACGACATACTTCCACCAGTTTGCCAGTTTGCCGTCGGGCGCTATGCCTTTGGCTTTGGGCAAATGCTTGAGCCACCATTTGTGGTGCGCCCGAATGTCGCCCCCGCCCCACTCGTCGCAATTGACCAATCGCTTTTTTCCTGTCAGGGCAGGATAGTTGAGCCAATCATCGCAAGTGCTCCAAACGAACCGCTTGTTGCCCCAATCATAATCGTGCTCGCTGTTGGGCGCAAAGTGGACATTGCCGCATGCCGCATTGCCCGGCGCCACCTTGTCATAAAGCGTGAAGCGTTCCCAAGCGTTCATCTGCTCCAATGGCACTTTGTAGTCCCAACGCCCATAAACTTTCGTCAAGATGCTCTCCACGCGATGCCCGAAGTTTTCCAACATCTCGCCGACGCCCCGCTCGTAATTGAAGCCCATGATGACGAAGTTGCGCCGAAAGCGGTTATCCTTTAGGGGCGGCGAATTGCACCAGTAAGCCGTCGGTCCGACCATGTGCGATTCCCAAAAGCCAAAGTAAGGTCCGCCAAAAAGCCATACTTCGTCCACTTCGCCTTCGTTGATGCGCCGCACCAAATCAAAGGCGTCAACGATGCGCCGATAGTCCGCCCCATCAGGCTCGTGCCAACCCCTCCGCTCCCGCCAGCAGCGCAGGTAAGTGGCATCGTCGTAAACGAAGCCATCGGTTTTCGTCGGGAACGCATCCACATCCCGCCACTCCACGATGCGATATTGCACGAACCCCCCGCTGCATTCGGTCAAGTCCGCGATGTAACCTTCTGCCAAAGAACGCGGGTCATGGAAGCGACAAACCTCGTGCAACCGCTTGCCCCCTTCCGCCTCTATCACAGGGTCAAAATTGAGCACCAACACTTTCGGGCGCAACGGCTCATCGGTTGCCTTACTTCCCAACAAATCCTGACCCATCATCGTCAGCCCAACCAACACCGTTGCCAATGCTGTCCATAGCGCAAACGCTCTTGTCCCATTCTTGCCGCGCAGAATCATCAACGATGACCTCTGCAAACTGAGGCAATCGTTGTCCCTCTCTCGGCACAGACTTGGCGCACTTTGCTCAGCAAATCCTGTGACCAACTTGGGTCACCTTTCCATCAGCCCGTTCGCCTCTGTTTGTCTATAACCAAGTTCGTCGCTCTCGTCCAATAGTGCCCCCGCCCCGATTTGAACGGGGATCTCCGGCTTAGGAGGCCAGCGCTCTGTCCGCTTGAGCTACGGGGGCACAAAGGCACTTCCAATTTTGACGCTTTCGCTTGCGCCTGCCAAAGCCTTCCGCCAACGCTATGCGCTTTGAAGGTAGCACCACGCACTTTGAGGCGACACAACTTTGGGCAGTGATGCAGTGATGCGGATGGCAAGGCTGTAGTGCAAGGACTGACTAAAGGCAATGTTTTGGCGGGGTAAGCGTTGGGTTGGATTTGCCACCCTATCCCCGATTGTGGCTGAACCGCAACGGCATCGTCCATCGGAAGGAACGCATCAACCGTTACGGCTGGGCGGAAGCGCGGTGGGAGGCGCTAAAACGCCGCACCCATGCAGCACCCATTGGCTCCGTCAATCTACTGCCACATGACGAAAACCAGTAGCATGACTACACCTGCCCCAAATATGTCGCTGCTTAACGGATGAACGAGCAAACCGTAGAATGAATAAAGCCCACGACATGAGTCGTTTGCGTTGGGTAGGAACTTGTCTGCTTGGTGGCGTGGCTATAGACAACGGAGGTGAGCGAAATGGTGGTGTGGTTGTTTTTGGCGGCTATTGAAGTCGCTTTAGTTCAACCAGTAACTTTGTCAAGCAAGTGGCTAAGCGTTACGATTGACCCTAACGGCTCATTCACCGTCTTTGACAAAAGGGCGAAAGTTACTTGGCAAAGCACCCAGCACATCGCTCCCTTCCGAAATTTGCAGAGACTCGCCGACGGCAAAGTCTCCTTTCAAACCGAAGCGCGGCAGCGTGATGGAAGAACTTTCCCTGTGACAGTCACGATGTGGCTTGAGAACGATGAACTCGTTGCGGAAGCGTCTGTCAATGACCTGAAAGTCCAGGTCGGGACATTTTCCTTCCTGCCACCACTTCCGCCAATTAGCCCGAAGAGCGACTTGCTCATTCCCTTCTACGGCAACGGCATAGCAGTGCCTGTTGACGGGAAAGAATTTCGCGGTTGGTTCTTCAGGACTTACGGCGCACTTGACATGCCCTTAGTCGGTGTCACCGATGGCAAGGTCGGCTACCTGCTGCTATGGGACGGTAGAAGTGCCGATGACGGGAACTTGTTCGTTGACCCTGTGAAAACGGAGCAAGGCGAGTTGCTGACGCCTGTCGCCTATCATGACCCGACTATGCGGACTTTCGGTTACCTGCGCCGAGTTCGCTACATCTTTGTCGCCGAGGGCGGTCATGTCGCAATTTGCAAGCGTTACCGCGACTACGCTAAGCGCAACGGTTTCCTTGTCACGCTGCTTGAGAAAGCGAAGCGAAAGCCTGCGGTCAAGTTGCTTGCAGGCGCTCCCAATGTTTGGGGTGGCAACCCGCAATTTGCCCGCGAAGCGAAATCTTTGGGGATTGACCGAATGCTCATTAACGGGGTTTGGTCGGCAAAGGAGATGGAAGCTGTAAAAGCACTCGGTTACCTCAACAGCCGTTACGACAACTACGAAGACCTTTACACTTGCTGCCCCAATCATTCTCAGCCTTATAACATCGGCACCATTGAAGATTGCGTTTTGAGGGCGGATGGTAATAGGCAAGTCGGTTGGGTGACTTGGGACAAAAAGCATACAGCACACAAGCGTTGCTCGCTGTTGCAACTTGAAGTTGCCAGAAAATACATCACAGAGCAACTCAAAAATCACCCGCATAACGCTTGGTTTCTGGATGTGACAACGGCTACGAGCCTGATTGAGTGCTATGACACAAAGCACATGCACGACCGAACTGAGGACAGGGAAGCGAAGCGGCGGCTAGCGAAATTTGTCGGCGATGAACTTGGCTTGGTGCTTGGTGGCGAACATGGTCGGTGGTGGGGCGTTGACATTTACGATTACTGGGAAGGCATGATGAGCCACAACCCATCCTTCACTTGGGCAGCAGGTCATTTGCGACCACCTGAAAAGCGCGAAGAAATTGGCGAGCGTTACCTTGAATGGGGCTTGGGGCACCGCCGTCGCGTTCCGCTTTGGGAATTGGTCTTCCACGATTGCGTCGTCAGTTACTGGTATTGGGGCGACAGCACCGATTTCCTCCATCGCGTTGCGCCCGACCTGACCGACAAAAAGGATGCCTTTAACATCCTTTACGGCACGCCGCCAATGTTTTGGGTCAACCGCTTGGGCTTCACATGGAGTGACTTGAATTTGCGGAAGCGGTTGCTTCAAAGTTACCGAATTGTCTGCAAACTGCACGAGCAAATTGCCTTTGACGAGATGATTTCTCACGAGTGGCTAACTCCAGACCGAGATGTCCAGCGAACGGTTTTCGGTCGCTCAGGTTCTAAAACTGGGACGACCGAAGTGATTGTTAACTTCGGCGAAAAGCCCTTCACGCTAACCCGCAACGGTCAAAAGTTCGTTTTGCCCCAATATGGCTTTTACGCTCACGGACCGAAAATCACTCAATACCGTGCCCTTGTCGGAGACCGCACTGTCACTTTCGTCCGAACGCCCGATTATGCTTTCTGCGACGCTGGCAGCAAACGACACGACTTCGGCGTTGTCGTCACCGACGGCGAAGTGACGATGAGGCTTGAATCGCCAGAGCAAATTCGCATCCTGATAGGCGAAGAGACCAAAGAGGTCTTATTGCGCCCGCTTCAGTTCGCACCCAAGTTCAACGCAAAAACCGCTCGGCTCGTTTGGCGCGCTGACGACGAAACTCCACAAGCAGTTGAGGTCGTGAAGGAAAGCACAGTGAGGCTGACTGTTGGGAGATGGCGAAAAGCCTTGCTTGTTTGGGGCAAAACTGCCAGTAAACCGAACTTCGCCATCACAAAAGTTTCGCTGACGCCGAAGGAACCGAAGCAAGGTCAGCAGTTGAAGGCTGTTGTCACTTTGCTCAACAACGGCTTAGTGAGCGGGAACGCAAACTTGGCACTTTACCTTGACACCATTTCGCCACAAACCCTGTTGGCTAAGCAAACCATCACTGTTGCAGCAGGTCAGCAAAAGGATGTAAGCATCATTGTCGGGACGGAAAGGATTGACGGTCAGCGGAAATTGATCGCTCGCATTGAACCCGCTAAGCCGAAAGAGGAGTTAGCGTTAACTGACAACGAACAAAAAGTCGCTTTCAATGTCTCAGCAGATTACTCCCGCTGGCGTTTCGGTTTTGAAATCGCTGTCCACGCAGGTGGCGTTCGTCGATTGGACGAACCCGTGACCATTGATGTTGACTGGGGCAAGTTGGCAGGTGTGCCCAAAGGCACTTCAATTGACCCAAACAGCGTTCGGGTCTTAGAAATTGCGGGCGGAAGTCAAAAAGTTGTGCCTTGCATTTTTGAGCCCGAAGAACCACAAAGCCACAGCGGCAAATTGACTTTCTTGCTGGCTGGTGAAACTGCACCGAACGATGTCCGTCATTTCCGAGTTGTCGCCGATGTTCAAGGTAAGACCCGCTATTTCCCTTTGCCACCGAGTTTGCATTGGGACGATGTAACGAAAACGGTAACAACGCCTTTCTACCGCCTCAGGTTTGGCGATGACGGGATGGTTCGTGAGTGGGTGAGTTTGATGCCCAATGCGCCAAAGCAAAGTTTTTTGAGAAGTCTCGGCGTCTCATCGGCTCAAACGGGTTGGGTTGACGAAGTTGGAGAAGTTGAGGCGATAAGGTGCTTGAGCGTTAACGCTGTGAGCGTTGTCGTCCAAGTTGTGAAGCAACTCCAAGGCAATTTCCGCGTCGTCCGAACTTTCACCTTCTACCCGCGTCACTTCGTCGTTGAAATTGAAGCCAACAAACCCGGCATCCGAGATTACAGCCGAGCCTACTACTTGCTGCCGTGCAAGTTCGCTGACGACAAAGGCAACGAAGCGGTTGTGGACGGAAAGGGTGAAGGCGAAGGCGTCATCGGCAAGAACCCGCAACCGAAATGGTATGCCGTTTACTCGGACAATTGGGCTCATTCCTGCATTGCGCTCTCCCAGTTTGACAGCCTGACCTATTGGGATGTTGAAGGTGCTTGGGGAGGAATTGCTTTCGGCACTGGTCAAACGAAAGGCATAAGGTTCGCTTATGTTTTGCATGGCGGTCAAAAGGACGCAACTTTCGCCGCTTGGGATTACGAACGGCTCACAAAGCCGCCAAAGGTTATTTTCGCTATGCAGAGGTGAAAAGCCATGCTGTTGCTTGCTTTGTTGCTCTTTCAAAGCCCGCAGGAAGTCTATTACGCTTGAGGTTGGCATGGCGGTTACTACTTGACCAACGAATTTGCCACTCGCGAAGCCTTTCGCTATTCGCCATTCGCCGCCTTCCCGACCTGCCGATTTGCCCACCTCACAACAAATTGCCGAAAATTTGGCTCGG
>Ga0209393_1000279_pt1 | contig 26033 bp, 28 predicted proteins | sample SSWtaG_2_FD_184117 | JGI IMG/M metagenome (GOLD analysis project Ga0209393, IMG submission 184117) | Hot spring microbial communities from Sandy's Spring West, USA to study Microbial Dark Matter (Phase II) - SSWsed_130316 (SPAdes)... | ecosystem: Environmental > Aquatic > Thermal springs > Hot...
GTGTTAAACAACTCCTGCTATAAGAGGCTTCTAGAGCTAGCAATTCTCCTGAATCTACATCCACAGCAGACCAGACATATACTCAGACACCTTTAACACGTAGCCTTGTCTCATCAACAGCTATACATCTTCTATACCTAGGCTTAGAAGCTACTATAATCCTTGAAGAGACAATCCTAGCTAGATAATGTATTGTAGACTTGCTCATAGGCTCCAACGCTAGGCTGAGAACCCTATAAACCCTCCTACAACTACCATAGAACATATACCCAAGAACAGCTAAAACCTCAACATCCCTACTTTATTATTACGTTTAAAACAACTAGAAACTAAACCCACAATATCTATACGTAGAAGATTAAGCCTCCAGACTTTAAACATAACCCCTTATTTGGACACTATGGTTATTATATGAATTGTTTTTGTGATTTCTATTATTGCTTCTACATATCTTAAATGCTCCTAGATATAGTTTCAAGTTATCTTTACATATTCCTCTATGGATGGATAGCCATAGTCTAAGAATCGATGCTCTATTCTCACAGTTGTTTATATGGCATCCTCCTCTAACCCATTCTCCCTCTGAGTGGTTTATGTATTCATGCATATAGCCTAATCTGCTTAAGCCTAAATATGATTTAAAGTTATCCGTGTATATTGTTGAATCTTCCTGGATGCGTCTATCTATTATCTTGATGGCTGCTTCAGCCTCAACGTTACTTGATGGAACATAATCCTCACCCCCCTCCTCTACCAACGAGAATGAATACTGCTGGCTTATCATAACTCCATGAAACTCTTCCACGCCTCCTAAAAGCCCTACGCCTAGGTTCTCTACCAAGATGCTTAATGCAGACACTATTACTCCTACCCTTCAAGCCAGCATTAACGTATAATTCATCAACCTCTACAGCCCCTCTAAACTCAACCCTCCAAGCCTTAAGCTTCAACATAAGCTTCCTTAAAGCCTTGAAGACCGTCATAGGGCTTCTATCTAGAAGCCAGCTTAACCCTAGACTTGAATTATGAAGCCCTAGAAGAGAAGCATGATTATGAGCCATCCTCTAAGGCTTAGCCTAGAATAATGGAAGAGGGTTCCAGTCTTGTCGTTAAAGGTCCTCCCACAGGCCTTACAGAGGTAGCGCCTAAGCCCCTGCCCATAGTTCCCATGACCCTTCACCCTACAAGAGCCACACTTGGAGCAGTAAACGCCATCACGCCACCTAACAGCCCTAAAAAGCCTTGAACAAGCAAACTCACTCGAAAGAAGACCAAGAACATCCATAAAAGAACATAAGGAGCAGTCACAAAAATCTTATTAAAGAGCGAATAAAAAATATGATTAAATTATTATGTTGTTGGGTCTAGAGAGGGAGGAGGGCTGAAGGTATGCCCATTTCGGATCTCATACTGTTTATAGCTGAAGCTATAGCAGCGATCATCGTCTCAGCAATACCACTAGCCATCGTATACTACGTCTACAAACAGATCGCTAACATAGCGGCGAGATCCAAATCTAAGTTAGACGGTTATCTGGTAGCGATCTCAAAGTGGCCCCTCTTTATCACTATCTTCCTGTTAAGCTTTTCGTCGCTTCTAAACTACCTTTCTGATAAGATCCGTCTCCCCTTACCTGAGTATCTCGCTACTGGCGCAGATTACCTTCTGCAAGCTGCTATCGTCCTCTCAATAACCTCCGTGCTTGTTCTCATCATACAGTTTGGGATTACAAGATTCGGTCGAAGGGTTGCGGCTGGTGAAGCAGACAAAGAAACAGTGCTCGTAGGCTTACAGAAGATCATAACCTACGTGATATGGGTCTTAGCGATACTGATAGCCCTTTCAATTGTCTTCCCACCCAGCCTACCCGCCCTACTCAGCCTCGTATCAGGCATGGGGTTCGCAGCGATAGTAGTCGGTTTGGCAGCGCAGAAGGTAGTTGGAAACTGGCTTTCTGGACTATTAATCTACTTTGTAAGACCGTTTAGGCTTGGAGACGCCCTCCTCTTCAGAGGAGATTATGGGGTTATAGAAGAGATAAAGATCACTCACACCGTAATAAGAACCTGGGATAACAGGAGGCTTATCATACCTAACTCGGTCTTCGACAGCGAAGTCGTCGTCAACTACCACCTCAAAGATCCGAGAATGATAGGTACAGTCTTCGTTGACATAACATACGAATCTAACTATGAGTTGGCAAAGAACCTTATGATTAAGATCGCATCAGAGCACCCAAATGTCCTCCCTGATATGCCACCTCAAGTACATCTACTTGAGTTCGGCGAGAACGGTTTAAGGCTAAGGCTCATATTTATGTGTAAGGATCAACCCACAGCCTTCGTAACCGCTGCTGAGCTCAGAGAGCTTATCAAGAAGGCGTTCGATGAGAACGGGATAGAAATTCCCTATCCTCGAAGATACATAATATCAGAGAGTTCTAGAACTAGACCTTTTGCTACGCAAGAAGAAGGGAAGAATCTTGAACCACCCTCCCCTTAATATAGATGTTGTTATGATAAGGTTTGAGTGGTTTATCTAGGTTTCTTTTTCTTCTGCTGATAGTGTCCGGATAAGAAGTTATATAGTTAAGGAGGCTTCTTATAATCGCCCAAGTCGGGAAATACTACCTCTCAATAGTATTTAAAGCCTTATCCGGACACTATCCTATGCATCCACAATAACAATAATAAGAAACCTACACATAGCAATAAAAACAAAGGAGGAGTATTACCTAGCTGACAGTACCAAAACTGCGTGTGAAAAGCCTTTAGGATGGAACCTCTTTACAGCAGACCTCATCTTCTTACATAGTTCAACATTATAGAAATCACTCTAGCTGATTCATGATATCTGAGGAAATCACAATTATGGGAGAGTTTCTTTCCGTGCCTCGCTGAATACTTTTTCCTTTGAAATCTGTAGAGATTCACTATTTTTTCCATGAGGGATAAACCAATCATCCGTCACTATTTCAGCAGGTATAAGATAGACTTTGAATCCTATTTTTCTTTCTCTTTCATCAAAGCTGTAAAACACCCATGCAATCCAGTAACCATACCCTTCTTTTGCCAAAGCCTCCCTCGTCTTATAGAATTTTTCCTTTCTTGGCGGTGTATCCTTAAAGAACCCTTTTCATATACTTCCTTGTTACAACCGATATGGCGGCGGGTCTCTTGAATAACGGATTTTTGAACGGAACTATTATATCATATGGACAATTTGCTCGACCAACCGAGAAAGCATGCACCTCAAGTTTCTGAAGAATCGTGGTTACTAAAAACTCCCCAAATTCTCCAATTGTTCCCAAAGATTTTTTGACAGAATTTAGAGATGAGCTCATGATATCACCGGTTGATTACCTGCTTATAAGAGTTATTAACGCTACTGCATATAGTGTTCCCATCACAGCGTTGAGCATATACATGCAACTCGATCTACTATTATAATAAACTCATACCTACATAGTAGCGGGCACAATTAATTAACTACAAACAAAATATGGCCCGGGCAAATAGTACCATCAGGACGATTAAACCTTTATCTCCCTACTTGAGAGATTAGCGGGCAGGTTGAGGCAGCTTTCTGGACATTCTACCATATATCTATGGCGGGATACTTAATAATCGGTGTTGCAGGAATATTGGATCTTATAGCACTGATACTCTCTATAGTTTTCCTTGTCAAATCTGTTCTCTCTAGTGTTGGGGTTAGGAAGCACCCTCCAACGCCTCCATAAGCCAGGAAATAAGCTATTGTCTGTCTTGTAGGTGAGATGGGGTTCTTTGGGAAGAGGATATAGTGGAAAAAAGGAGTGTATGGTCTAGAAGCAGGATATGTAGGGAAAGTAGTAGATATTGGTTTTATTCCAATTGGTCTATAATTGAAGTCGATAAGGATAAGATGGAGTTCTTCAAGTTCTCGTCTATACATGTAGTAAGAGTAGCTAGGATAGTGTCTTAAGATAAGAATCAGTTGACTTTGTTCTTATTAAACATGTAGTTTAGAAGTCTAAAGCATGTGTAAGTACCCATCCGTCGCATAATTAACTTCTTCTACTTATCGCCATTCGATTTTACTGTTTGCTCATGTTAAATCTTGGTGTATGCTTCTATTCCTAGTTGTTCTGCAGCTTCTAAAGCTTTCTCATCTATGTATGGTGTAACTATTATTAGCTTGTCTGGTCTTCTCCCAGTTTTCCCCTCATATAGACTGGCCTTTCTCTTGAACTGTAATATATCTGATGCTTTTACATGTGATGATACTTCAATCAGTATGATTTTTCCATTGCTCACGGTTACATCTATATATCTCGCTAGGGTATTCATAGACTGTGCCTGCTTCATCATGGGTTCTCCACTTCTCAACCTTGAATCCCAGTTCTTTCTCCAGTATCCCCCTCAGACTCTCTCTAAAAGCACTCTCAGCCATGATACACCATCTTGCACCTAAAGCGCTTATATGCCTCTCAACAAGCTCAAACCCTCTATTCATGTCTTCTCTAAGTTTGATGATCTCGGCTTCATGTCTATCGAGTCTTCTAAGAATCTCTTCTAAGCCTATCAATCCTGCAACAGCATACCTAAGCTCTTCATCCCCCCAACAACTTCAGCATCCTTGCCTTTAACTCTCTAACAGCCATCAGACACGCCTAGGTCATAACAAATCAAATGTTCTTTAATAAGATTATTGTTTAAGCTCCATCCAGATATGCTATGTGATGCTTCTCAGATGGTATTTAGATAAGAGGCATGTTTTAGGCTAGAGGATATGTACTAATTGTACAGATATTGTAGCTATGCTATCTAGTTGTTTAAAGCATAATAAAAAGTAGAGAGGTAAAAGTTCTAGCAGTCTTAGAGGACGTTATCGAAGATCTGGGATGAGGAGTAGAGCTTTAAGAGGTTTCCTAGATATCTTAAGGAGAAGACTAGCATATTTAACTATAGGCTGGGCGTAAGAAGTCATATTTAGGAGATTAGGAATCAATCTTAACTTATCCCTAAACTCTACATATTATACTACAACAATCTTAGTAGGTGGGCATATAGTTGCCACACGCTTCATTTACTAAGAATGTTTATATCTTTGTTAACATATCTTGTTATCGTGAGTGTTGTTATAGGAGTGCGGGTTCCTGAGAAGCTGAAGAAGGAGTTGGAGAGGTTGGGGATAGATGTGGCTACGGAGGTTAGGAGGTTCTTGGAGAAGAGGGTGAGGGAGGAGAAGGCTAAGGCCGCTTTAAAGGCTCTTGAGGAAGCCCACCGAAGCATCGGTAGAGTCCTTGGAGATTATGCAGCTGGAATTATAAGGGAGATGAGGGATGGTAGGTGAAGCTGGTAGTAGACGCCTCGGTCGCTGTCAAGTGGCTAGTACCAGAGGAATACTCTCATCTGGCCCCTAAAGCTTCTAAAAGGCTTCGTTGAAGGAGTTAATGAACTTCATGCACCGCTCCTACTAAGATACGAGGTCTACAATGCTCTAAGAACCTATGTTTCCAGAAATATGGTCACGGCGGAATACGCCTACAAGCTTTCCAATATCTTCTCCCAGATAGAGTTAAACTATCATGAGCCCAGCTGGAAATCCCTTCAAGCCTCACTCAAACAGGCGCTCGAACACGATATAACGATCTACGACACAATCTACATAACTTTAGCCCATGAACTAGACGCAGACTTGATCACGGTAGACAAGCATCTCTACCAGAAGGCCGTGGACATGGATATGGAGGCAACGTATCTTCCCCAGATAGAAATTTAGTTCTAAGATTCTTAAGCTAATTCGTAGCGAAGGTTGCTATAAAATTCATTAGGATTCTCCTAGATAGATGTTCAAGTAAACCTATGATAAGTGTTGGTGGAGTTCTTTGGTGCCTATATGCATCGGATAGGCTTGGAAGAGAGCACAGGCATCGAAGGCTCTGTATGAAGGATAATGTTGACTGCTTCTCTAGATGCTTAAAAGGGGGCTGCATTCTACCATGAGACGAATTTAAAGAATCACGTACAAGAGAAGATCAGAAATCTTTACCCATTCTTAAAACTCTTAACATTATAATTTCTAGCTATAAAGATAGATGATGGATTAATGGCTGAAGAAGGAGAAGGATCCTATAATCTTAAGTGAGCTTGAGCGGCATCCCCGTCAAATAAAGTAATTTCTATAATCTAATAGGGCTAAAGCTTAGTCCATTAATATGTTCATTGAAGCCATGAACTTAGTCTGGAAGTCTGGTTCTGTTGCAAGCTCTACGTATTCTATCCTTTCAACTAGTTCGACTGCTTCTTTTCTCATTTCTTCAGATAACAACATGGCTCTAGCACCCATTCCTGCCGTGTTCCCTACTATTCTTATCTTGTCTACGTCAATCTTTGGAAGCAATCCTATTCTAATCGCTGAAATCGGATTTAGGAAAAAACCAAAAGCTCCGGCAACATAAACTACATTTAAGTCTTCTTCATTAACGCCTAGTTTCTTCATTAAGATGCTTACTCCAGTTTTTATTGCTGCTTTTGCGAGTTGTACTTCTCTTACATCCTTCTGTGTCAACACGATATCCTTATCGATTGCTGTCTCATCTTTGTATGCGATCACGAATTCTAGTAACCCATCTTCGCCGACTCTCAGCCTCTTAATGTTTTCTCTCTTGATCAGCTTTCCTGAGTCGTCTAAGATGCCAGAGGAATGAAGACCTGCGATTGCATCGACTACTGCAGAGCCTGTCAATCCTATTGGTCTGGCACCACCTATGACTGTATATTTAACATCTCCAACATCAGATATATCTATCCTCTCTATTGCACCCTTCGCAGCTCTCATGCCAAATTTTATGTGTGCTCCTTCAAATGCAGGTCCAGAAGCAGTTGAACATGCAAAGAATCTACCATCTTTTCCAACGACTATCTCTGTATTTGTACCTATGTCGATGAGCATACATGGAGAGTAGACTTTGTGCATCTCAACTGCTAAGATGTCTGCGACAACATCAGAACCTATGTATCCTGCTATCAGCGGTGGAAGAAATAACTTTGCCTCTCTATTACAATTAATCTCTAAATCAGATGCTTTTAGATATATTGGTTCTTTGATTACAGGTGTGTATGGAAAATATGCAAGGGTTCTTAGATCTAGACCTAATAGTGTATGATGCATTACGGTATTTCCAACAGCAACTATCTCATAAATGTCTTGTACTTCTAAGTTAATCGATTTACATGCTTTCTCCATCATCTTGTTTATACAATCAACTATCTTTTTATGTAAAGCTCCGACACCATTATTTATCGCATACGTGATTCTTGATACAACATCTTCACCATAAACTATCTGAGGGTTTAACTCAGAAGTCGTTACCAAGACATTTCCCCTAGATATATCTACTAGATATCCTGCAAGTTTCGTCGTTCCAATATCAACAGCAAATCCAAGGATATTGTCATCATCTTTTACGTCTAAAACTTCTCTCTCATGCAAAACCAAAGTAACCTGTCTATCAGAATCTTCTACAAGACTTGAAATATTTCTTAAAGCCTGCAGGCTAAATACTATATTCATATCCCTGTATCTAGTTAATATGTTTTCAATGATCGATTTTCTCGCTCTTCTTGAGAAGACTGCTTTAACATCTCTAAGCAATGGGTCATGCCTCTCTCTTACCAGCTGGCCTTCCACTAGTAGCACACACTCAGATGCCCTAGTCTCTGGAGGTATATACACGATTATCTCTTGATATTTCGTAATTATACTTCTACAAGCAAGCCTGTATCCTTCTGAGATTCTTTTCCGACCGAGTGCAAGCTTCTCCTCATCTGATGGACTATTGAGTGCCTGCTCGCCAGCTATTATCTTCACCATGCATTTTCCACAAAGAGCTTTTCCTCCACATGGTCCGATAATTTCAATTCCTATTCTTCTTGCAGCATCTAGCAGATTATCACCTATCTTGTAGGCAGCATGCTTCTCATCTGGAACGAACTTGATACTGGACATGTATTCTGCAGTAAGTAAGGACTCCTCCTTCTGTATAAAAATCTTTAAAAAAGTTTTATATTTGGCCGAGGTGAATTTTTCTATTATGCAGAAAGAAAATATTGAAGAATATTTTAAGAAGTTAAGATCTGCGATACTCAATGGTGACTCTGAGTCGGCGAGAGAGATAGCAAAAATGTTGAAGGAAAAGGGTGTCGATCCTCTAAGAGTTGTCAATGAAGCGATAAAGCCTGCTATGGATGAGGTGGGGAAAAAGTATGAAAGACTTGAAATTTTCTTACCTGAACTTGTTCTAGCAGGTGAGGCTGCACAAGAGGTGCTTAGTATTCTGCTACCAAAGGAGGGTGGGGAGTCATTTATCAAAGGTAAAGTAGTACTAGGTACGATATATGGCGACATACACGACATCGGTAAGAATATAGTAGCGGCGATGTTGAGAGCGAACGGTTATAGAGTTATAGACCTTGGAACCGACGTACCTCCGAAAAGCTTCGTAGAGACTGCAAAGAAGGAAGGAGCCATGATCATAGGCATCTCATGTTTGTTAACACCATCAATGTACTATATGAGAGACGTTATATCCAGGCTTGTCGATGAGGGAATACGTAATAAGTTCTATGTAATAGTTGGAGGTGCTGCCGTCTATCCAGATTGGGCTAGAGAGATAGGTGCGGATGGATGGGCTAAGGACGCTGAGAGAGCCGTCCAGCTCTGCGACATATTGTTGGAGAAGGGTCATCAACTAGCTAAGCCTGTTCTAATCGGTGAATGGAGATAGGTGACAATTCTTGGACCTACTCTTTAATATCTTAGATAAGACGCTTACTGGGCCGCCTATAGAAAAAAATGACTTCGAATTCAAGCTGACTCCGAAAACAACAAAAGAAGTTTTAAAAGAGTATGGTCTAGAAAAGACATTTGACCCAAACAATCCAATAAATACTGACCTATCGATTGCAAAGGAATTCTATAGAGCAGGCTATGATTTAGCATTACGGCTTGGAATGTTCTGCCCAGACACCGGTAGAAGAGTAATGTTTTCCGACGAGGAGATAAAGCAGGCGTTGTCAGATGCTCCTAAGGAGATATCCTTAGGATATGGTAGGGATAGAGTTACAATAAGAAGCAGGAGGCCAGAAGATGGAAACCTACCTGTTGCAGAAGGCTCTGCTCTAGGGATGGCCGTCTCCGAAGAGTATTTCATACCTTTATGCATGGCCATAGCTCAGTACAAGGTCATAGACATCATCTTAGCTCCTACGCTTGACACGATAAATGGAAGAGAGATACGTGCTAGAACTCCATATGAGACTATAATGGGCATGTATGAAGCAAAGTATGTAAAGGAAGCTCTGAGAAGAGTTGGAAGATCTGGTATGCCATTGCATGGTGTGGAAGGTGCACCAACAGAGTATGCGTACATGTCTGGATTCCTCCCTGGAGGATACGACCCTGAAAGAACTATAGGGATTGCCTTGATACCTGAGCCTGTGATACTGTCTTATCAAATAATGCATAGAGTCGTTACTAATCATCTAATAGGTTCACCGCTTGAGGCAGGCCACATGCTCAATATAGGTGGATACTTCGGCTCACCAGAAGGGGCGGTTGTTGGAGCAGTAGCAGCTCAGATACTTCAAACAGCATCTATGTTTCCCACAATCGTTGAGAGCACGATATTAGATGCAAGATACTTCTCTAACACGACTAGGGAGGCTCTTTGGGCTACGAGTACAAGTATGCAGGCTAGGACTATTGGAAATCAAGTGATGAACCTTGGAATAACAAGCCAGGTTAGTGGTCCATGCACTGAGATGCTTCTCTACGAGACTACGACGATAACTATAGCTGACTCAGTATCAGGTGTAGCTATAGAGATAGGTACTAGACCTGCTGCATGCAGATACAAGAACTATGGCAGCGGTCTGGAGAATAAGTTTTTTGCAGAAGTTCTAAAGTCCTCAGCCAAGAACCTTAAGCTGACTGATGCAAATGAGATAGTAAAAGCAATACTTCCAAAGTATGAAGATAAGTTGAAGAATCCCCCAAAGGGGAAGAGCTTTACTGAATGTACAGATCTTAGGACTCTGCAGCCGACCCATGAATGGCTTGAGATATATGAGAAAGTATGGAAAGAGCTTGAAGACCTCGGCCTGCCAAGGTGGGAATAAACGTTGTTCAGCCAGCTCGCATATGAAAGTCCAGATGAAGTTCTATTCGGCTTCGCAAAGCATCCTCTGAATTACGGTTTTAGATTAAAGGTTGGAGAAGGAAGCGTTATTCCAGAGGTTAAGTACATTTTAAAGCCCGGTTTTGAGAGAAGCCAGGAGCTTCTTGTGGAAGAGTACAGAAAGACAACCATGGCCATAATGGAGAGGATGGTGAATCTTGGGTTCGACGAAGTTCAGTTAGATACCGAGTTCGTTGAGCCAATGGTAACGAATAAAACCTGGGGAAGCTCTGTTATAAGAGAACAGAAGGAGATCCTGCAAAAGTATTATGATGAGCATGGTATAAAATCTGGCTTAAGAGCTACTGTAGCAGACATTAGAAGATTTGAAAGAGGTTTAAGAGATGACAAGTATCTGGAGATGATCATGGATGCTTTTGAATCCTCAGCAGTTGAAGGCGCCGACCTTCTATCTATAGAGTCGAGAGGGGGGCAGGAGGTATTTTCATATTCTTTGATTAGGAACGACCTCACAGGTATTCTGTTCTCTCTAGGAATTCTAGCACCAAGAGATGTTAGATTTCTATGGAAGGAGATAACCAAGATATCTAGAAAAGCGATACCTGCAGGCGATACCGCGTGCGCTCTCGCTAACAGCGCTATGGTGCTTGCAGACGGTCTAGTTCAGAGAAGAATACCGCATACTTTAGCAGCTATCATAAGAGCTATGTCCGCTGTTAGGACACTTGCATGTTATGAGGAGGGTGCAAGGGGACCTGGAAAAGATTGTGCATATGAAAATGTGATAATCAAGATGATAACTGGATATCCTATAAGTATGGAGGGGAAGACGTCTGCTCCAGCACACTCTAGCTTGGTAGGAAACATATCAGCAGCAGTATGTGATCTATGGTCCAACGAGACCATAACAGTTGATGACTTCTTTAGTGGAAAGACTGTTGCAGCGATGTTAGAGATGCTATGCTATGATACATCACTGATGAAAGAGTCGATAGCATCTGGTAATGGTAAGAGTCTTCAGCAGCTACTCATAAACTCTGATAAATATAGAGATCCTCAAGCATTGGTGCTGTCTCCAGACAAGGCTTTCAGAATCGCTAAGGCTATAGTCTCTGCTAAGACAGATTATGATAGGGTCGTTGCAGCAGCTATAGAGTCGATACATGTAATAGAAGAAGAGATTGAAAGACTTAGACTTCCAGAAGTTGAGATCAAGTATCTATCTTCAGTGAAAAACTTTTTCGAGAATGCGCCCGAAGAGGATAAGTTGATTGATGAAGCATCTAGAAAATATTTGGAGAGAGTAGAAAACTTTAAGAAGTCTGATTATGAACTTTAAGTTTTTATCTAGTCTTCTTGAAGGGTTTCGCTAATGCGGCTGGCCCCTTCGCCTTTCTACCAGCAACGAGCAGAATTATTATAGTTACCAGATAGGGAAGCATTAAAGATAGCTGAGATGGAAAAAATGTAAGACCTAGGGCCAGTATCCTAAGTTGAATAGCATCTATTAAGCTGAAGAGAAAACTTCCAGCTAACAGTAGCAACGGGTTCCATCTTGCCAAAATTACTAGAGCTATTGCTATGTAACCTCTACCCTGCGTCATGTTATCTAAGAACATGTTATAATATGCTATCGAGAGAAGTGAGCCAGCTATTCCTACAACTGCACCTTCGATGAGAAGAAGTATATACCGTGTTGAATTTACATTTATGCCTAGATAATCTGCGACCTGGGGGTCTTCACCGATAGCCCTTATTCTTAATCCCCAGTCGGTCTTGAAGAGAACCCACCAAGCCGTAAATGCAAAGATTACCGCTAAATATGTATGCGGCATATGCTTGAATAGAATATCACCGATGAAGGGCATCTCTGATAAAACTGGGATCTCGATAGGTTTTATCGTTTCTTTGATGTGCGGTGGAATTGGACTAACATACCATCCGAAACTCGCTCTATATAGGTAAGACGTTACACCGATCGTTAGTATGTTCATAGCTAAGCCTGTAACCATCTGGTCTAGAGATAGCGATACAGTAAGTATAGAGAAGAGCATACACATTATAATGCCAGCAAGAGCAGCGGATAATGTAGCGATCCCTAAGTCTTGTGTGTAGTATGCAACCATGAATGCGGTAAATGCACCCATAAGCATACTGCCCTCGACATTTAAATTTAATATTCCGCTTCTTTCAACTAGAAGCTCTGCAAGCCCAACCAAGAGTAGGGGTGTCAGCAAAGTTATGCTTGAGTAAATTGCTCCAGATATCAACTCTGTTACCATAGCTTCAACCTCTCTAGAAGCTTGCTCGCAAACTTGTCTTCTAAGTAGTAACCTATCATTATGAATATGATGATCAATGCTTGAAATATGCCTGCCATGCCTACTGGAACATTGGCCATCCTATGCATCGTCATACTTCCATTTATTACACCTCCTAGGAAGATGGAGGTCGCAGCTACAAGTATCGGATTTAGATATCCTAGAAGGGTGACGGCTATTGCTGTATAACCGTAGGGGGATATGGATGGTGAAATCTCAAGCCTCATCTTGTGCTGTATACCTAGAACCTCTATCCCACCAGCCAGTCCAGCGAACATCCCGCTTATCAGCATAGACTGTATTATCAACTTTACAGCATCTATTCCAGCATACTCTGCTGTTCTTCTACTAGAACCTAATATCTCTATCTTCATGCCAAATGCAGTCTTTCTTAGGAGAAAGTAGAGAAAGGGAATCGATATAAACGCTAATAGGATGCCTGCGTGAAGTCTAGTGCCTGGAATGACTATAGGCATCCATAGCTGTTCAGGCAAAGTTGTAGTCTCTGGAAACATAGATGCTGGATCTCTAAAGGGATTATGTAGAAGGTAGCTGGCTGTATAAATTGCGATGTAATTGAACATCAAGGTCGTGATTATCTCATTAATTCCATAGTATGCTCTGAGTACTGCTGGTAAAAACGCCCATGCTGCACCGCCAGCTACTGATGCAAGTAAAATAATGATTAAAGCGAATGGATGTGGAACATCTTTAAGATGTAATCCAAGTATAGCGGCAAAAGTTGCACCTATGTAAAATTGTCCTTCAGCCCCTATGTTCCATACTCGTGCTGTAAAAGTTACAGCCAGTCCTAGACTTATAAAGAGCAAAGGTGTTGCTCTCACCAAAGTCTCCGAAAAAGAAGCTTCTGAGAATGCTCCATAAAAAAGCCAGTAGTATGCAACGACGGGATCTGCTCCTGCAACGGTAAGTATCAGTGCTCCAAGTAGGAAGGCTATGCCGATGGCCATGATTGCTAGAGCAGCTCTTATGAGGATGAAGGCTCTTTCTACTGCGATGGCTGGCTTACCTCCGCAGCCAGCATGTACATTCCTATCTTCTTTGGCTCAGCTTCATCCTTATTAAATATCTTTACTATCTTTCCATCTCTTATCACTGCTATTCTATCGCTTACTTCAAGCACTTCATCCATATCCGATGAGACGAGCAGTATGCCTATACCGTTCGATGCTAGGTCGAGAAGCATCTTTCTAACAAAGTATGAAGACCTAGCATCTAAACCTGCTGTAGGCTGCTCTGCTATCAAGAGTTCAGACTTTCTGATGAGTTCTCTTCCAACTATTAACTTCTGTATGTTTCCTCCAGATAGATACTTTACGGGTATTCTTAGGTTAGGTGTTTTCACACTCATAAGCTGGACTATTCTTCTCGCAAATTCTTCCATTCTTATGAAATTTAGCCTTCCATATCTTCCCATAAACTCTTTACACTCGAAATCTCTCAGGACTGCGTTCTTCATTACACTGAGTGATTGAGCAACACCCATCTCAAAACGTTCTTCGGGTATGTAGCCAGGCTTAACTGAGCTGTTACAATAGAATGTTATACTTCCAGATACTGGTTTTCTAAGACCAGTTATTGCCTCTACAAGCTCTTTTTGCCCATTTCCTTCAACGCCTATCAGGCTTAATATCTCACCTCTGTAAACCTCAAAAGATGCATTGTTTACCTTGATTACACCTTGGTCATTCTTCACCATTAAGTTCATAACAGTTAAGAGTGGAAGTTTATTCTCCCTCGGTCTCTCCTTTACGAACTCTGGTTGAAAATATTCTCCGAGCATCATCTCAAGCAGCATTCTTTCGTCAATAATCTCTTCCTTCTTTAGCGTTGAGACAACTTTACCTTTTCTCATGACCGTTATCCTATCGCTTACCTTTGTAGCTTCACGAATCTTGTGCGTAATGAAAACAACCCCATATCCATTAGATGAGAGCTCTCTGAGTATTTGGAGGAAATTATCAATATCAGGTCCGCATATAGTTGATGTCGGTTCATCAAAGATCAGAATTCTCGCCTTCCTTAACATTATTCTCAATATCTCAACTTTCTGCTTTTCGCCTGCAGAGAGTGTATCAACTGGAGATTCTAGATCTACATTTAGCCTGAGAATTCTGAAGAGTCTATCTATCTCCTCGGAGAGATCATCTATCTTGGATCTCTGCCCGATAAGACCGAGTTTTATGTTCTCAAGAACAGTCATGGTTGGTATAAGTGTGAATTGTTGGTGAAGCATGCCTATACCGTGCCGGATGGCATCAGCTGGAGTCTTGAATTCAACACGTTTACCATCTACATATATTGTACCAGAAGATGGTCTAAGACATCCACTCATGATCTTCATAAGAGTTGTTTTTCCCGCACCGTTCTCACCTAAAAGTGCATGGACTTCTCCTACTTTAACCGTAAAATCTGCATTATCTACTGCCACTATTCCTCCTGGGTAAACCTTCTTTACATTCTTTAATTCAACGACCTGCATCTAACAGCCTCACCAAAAATAATTGGGGGTTTAGATTATTTACTAGGGATTATCCCCATCTCTCTGGAATCCAGTCCTCGTATATCGGAACTTTAAATCTACCTTCTATGATGTCCTTCTGAACTTGTTCTACAGCATCTAGAACATCTTTCGGGACTTCTTTCTTCAAGTTCTCATTCCAGATAATCTTTGCCCATCCTTCCTTCATTCCCCAATCGTATATTCCACCTTCCCATTTTCCGCTCTGCTTCATCTCTATCAGCTTTGCCACGAAAGTCTTCAAGTCCCAGGCAACACTAGCAAGCACTACCTCAGGAGCAAGGCTGGACTGGTCGACTATATTGCCGAAACAGTAGATCTTCCTACCTTTTTCTAACGCCTCCTTAGCGGCCTCGAAGGGGCCATATCTCTCAGCGTAGATGAAGTCTGCACCTCTCTCTATCAACGCTTTAGCAGCTTCCTTTCCCTTGATTGGATCGAACCAGCTCTCTATATATATCGCACTGACTTTTACATTTGGATTTACAGACTTCGCTCCTGCTGCGAAAGCATTGACTAACCTGTTGACATCAGGCACAGGATATGCAGCTACGACACCTATAATGTTTGTCTTAGTCATTTTTCCAGCGGTTATCCCAGCTAGATACGCGGCATCCTGTATCCAGTAATCATAGAGTACAATGTTCGGTGGATATTGTATATCAACAGGTCCTGAACCCTGCGCAAAGGCAACATTTGGATATTCTTTAGCTAACTTTATAGTAGTTTCATAGAAACCCCAGCTATGCGGAATTATTATATCGTAACCAGCGGTTATGTATTCTCTCATAACTCTCTCAACATCAGCAGTATCGACCTTTTCTGAATAGACATACTCAATGTTATAATTCTTAGTTGCCCAGCTCATGGCTTCATGCAGAACTGTGTTCCAGGGCTCCTCTATAGGTGTCGTATATATCACAGCAACTTTAAGCTTCTTTGGAGCGGTCGGAGTCGCCGGCCCCGCTCCCATAAAGGTTAGATAACCAGCGACTGCGGCTACTACAACTACTACTATAAGTGCCCCTAAGATGACTGCTTTTGAGATACCGAACTTACCCAGCTTTTTCATTCAAACCCACTTGTTTAAATAAATTTCATACCGTTATATAAGAGTAGATTAACACGTTTGTGTAAAAACTACATGCTTGGCGCAAGCCTACTCGATGTTAAACCGAAAAGACGTATACAACTATAAAATCGTCTTCAAAATTTGACATGAAGATGCCCGTTTAAGGCTCCAGTAGTAGTTATGCATGAATTGATGGCCATGAGTATTTTACTCTAGAGAAAACTTTGCTCTTTCTATTACGCTAAAGATCCTGAGCCAGTTTTTACTTAAGTTTTCTTCTTACATTTATAGACCTAGGATCTATTCTATTCTCTTATACGCATGTTAGATTGTATCCTCGATAAGATATCAAGCTCAAGCTTATACTATTATGCTATAGATGAGTTTTAGAGAGGCTTAGTTATAAGCATCAAATGTTCGAGCTGAGAAATCGGGGTGAAAGACTTCTTCAGAACAGAAACTAGTCCATAGATCATCAATCCTATCTTAAGCCTTCCTGAATAGGCTCAATCGTAGATTTCATCAATATACTTGCTTTCTTCTTAGGCTAGCTTACTTTTCACTTTCTTGAAAAAGTCTTCTCTTAAAGAATACAATACTTTAATTTTGCCTCTCACCATACAATTATATAGATATATCTAGTAAGTAAGACGAACAATATAGTTAAATTGCTTCTATTGGAGCATGCTGGTTAATTCTCTGTCCGGTCGGCCGGCTATGATGTTCATTCTTACTTGTTTCATAACCATGTCTATGGGGATTGTAGGTCTTCATCTTTATTCTCTCATTCTTCTTGGTTTGGAGGCTTGGTTTCGGCAGCTCCTCGATAAACCTGTTCCTAATCTTCTCAGAGAGTATTCCAGGTATCGTTGCCAATAGTGTTGATGTAAATGCGTAGACTGATAGTTCGCCTACGATTGGTTTTATAGATGTGAGAATGCCGGATAGAGAGGTCAAGAAGATTGTTGTGAAGGAGAATAATGCGTAGTATAGTGAGACCGCGGGCCATACCGTGTAGTCATCTGATCTCGTTAGAGCAGCCTTAACAATGCCAACCCACGGTAGGAAGATGTTCGGTGCAACTATCAAAATCAGCAGTACATCTATCTCTGATAATCCTTCGAGGATCATGAAGCCGCCTCCAGAAGCAATTCTTCAATATAATCTATGCTAGACCTTGTAATGTATAGGCTTCTATAGGTTCCACGCCACTCGCTGACGAATCCTGGATCCATCTTCTTCAGTTTATCTAGTATTTCTTTGGAGCCGTCTAGAGAATGATAGAGTAGCCTTGTTACGGTTCCAGAGCTTCTGACAAGCATTACACCCTTGGTATTGTTCTCTTTACGTATAGCCTTCGATGACAGGTATTCTAGCGGGAGGTGTTTGCTTGATTCATCGAGGATGTATACCATGTATCCATCCTCGCTTGTTATCCAAGACCTACACTTCCTAAAAACTTCCTCAACATCCTCATTAAACTCCTCCTCTGCTCTCTCACTAATCCACTTCTCTATTCTTGTTATCTTAGACTTCACTATCTTCATGTATCCGATGCTGTTGCTGAGCCCTTTAACCTCATTGACCAAGTCAATGATCATCCTGTCCCTATATCCATCACCCCAGCTGGACAATAGTTCATAGAGCCTCTTGCTCGGACAGTAGTAGACTAGCTCGTACTGGCCGTCGGTCTCATCCATTATCTTCTGGAGAGCAGACCTTAACCCATGTAGGTATGGTGTTAGACCAGTCTTATCTCTACGTGGCATAAATCTGTATCCATAGTAGATTAGCCTGCCTCTACATCCTTCTCCAACCCTGACTCTAGCCTTCTTCATTGACCGTCAACCTCGCATACTTATACTTTCTACTTCTAACGGATTGGTGTGGATAACCGTAGAGACAGTTTACTATAGCTCCGCAGACCCTGTATCTAACAGGCTGTCCACATCTCGGACAAAGGAAGCCTGATACAGCTTCATAACCATCCCTAAAATCTACCAGCTTAAGAGATATCTCACTTGAAACGTTGTAGCTATGCTTATAGTCATAACCGCATCTAACAAGCAGTTCTTCATAAGAGCTTTCAGAACCTGATTCTATGGGTACACGTTCATCTATCTTGACAGGTTTGAAACGGTAAACTTCTCCTAAACTTCTACACTCGTCAATTAATTCATCTATATTCTCAAGGCTTGGATTCTGGACCCATTTATCCAAGACTAGCAGAGCTGTCTTCGTGGGTAATCTTGAGAGTGTAAGGTATAGTCTTGCAACAGCATCCTCAAACCTTTCACCGGTATAGCCTAGGCTTTGCAGTCTTCTAGCTATTACCTCTGCAAGCTTAACGTTGACTCTGATCTTCAACTTGCTCCTGTCGTCCGAAGGTTGGACAGTCTTCTGGACTGCTAGGAAGACTCTGCCAGCTTTAGCCAACGTCTCAGCAGTAGATTTAGGTATCCTAAGCTTCCTAGCTGTCTTCCTAACGCTAAACTCATCAACAAAGACGCTTACTATTGCTGCCTTCTTATCGAGAGCTAGTTTCTTCTTTTCCTTATCCTGCTCCCACATGATTAATAGAAATTCATAAAAACCTAGGTTCCTGCCTACAATATTTATCGGCACTTCTCTGAGGCCAGCCTCCTTGGCAGCTAGGTATCTTCGAAGACCGTCGATAACCTCGTAGTCTCCATCCTCAGCTTCAGATACGATTAATGGTCCATCTATGGAAAACTCAGGACAATAATACTGGATGCAGATTCTATCGTGGTACTTAGCTAAATTTAGAAAACTTGAAGTTCTGAAAACAATTCAAGGTCACCTAAAATCCTCTCCAAAGCTAGAAGAGTCGACACTCCCTGGTCTGAAGCGCTTTATCTATAACTCGAGCCTCAGAAAGAGCCGGCCTAGAAGAAACACAACAAACATACTAAAAAGGCTGGAGCTTAAGTATCAATATCAAAGATTCAGTGTAAGGAATATTGTTGATAGATTCTTTAGATATCTTAAGGAGAGGACAATTATACTCTATCATGAGCTAAGCGTAAGAAACCATAAACCTCAATCTATCCTTAAACCCACTCATACTATACTACAAAGCCGCAAGAACAGAAGGTGAGTAAAAGATGCTTATCTGGACATTATCTGGTCATGCATCGAAAAGCTTAGGTATAGACCCTCTAAACTCCTAATTCTCTTGACCACTCCAAGCCAATTCTACCCTTGAGATTTCGCCTTTTAGAAGCTTTCTGGAGCTATTTTCCAGATAGATTCATAGAGCGATTAGGAGAATTAAGAGTTAAGAGCTGACAATAGTATTTAAATACTTTCGACGAGCCTTCTCTAATTTTACTATATTAGGGAATATACAATATTATATTTCTACCCTGCCTTTTTGTCTTCCGCTTTTGCATGCCGAGTCTCGTCTTCAGAATGTTTGCGATGTCTTTCTTTGATATGTCCCCGTAGGCTTCTGAACGCATAGCTCTTGCAGTAGATGACTGTGGAGGCTTTATCTCCTCACCCTCTAGATCCTTGAGTAATCTATCCCACAATTCAGAGAATTCTACTTCATTGCCCGACTCAAGGATCTCGACAACGTTCTTTACAATCATAGCTTCTAAGCTTGTTGCTCGTTCGGCCATTTTCTCCTCGACCCTCTTCTTTAGGAAGTCCTCCAACATACCGTATAGCTTTGAGTTATGAAGAACTGTTAGCAGAGGAAGATACAACTCTCTATCACGACCCTTAAGCCACTCGATACTGCTCAGGGTGGGTAGTAGTTCATGGCCTGCTAACACTCTCATACGCCATTTCAGTAATTCACTTCTAAGCCATCCGAATCTTTCATAGTCTTCTCGATCATAATGGTCTTTCTCTGGGTATCCTTCAATCATCTCTATAATAATGCATCGCTGCATCAAGCCTTTGTTTTCGAGAAGCCTTTCTGAAGCCATAATCTTCAAGCCAAAGCAGTTGAAATAATTTATCTTTCGGCCCCCTTTAAATATTACGACTCTAGCAATCTTTGCTTCACGCTTGTATCCCGATTTGTATATTTTTATCTTTTCAGAATCTCTCTGAGCCTAAGAATTCATCCTCTATGATTGTTAACGGGATATGATCTTCCAAATAACTAACTATAAAGATCTGCTGCAGTATGCGATACGCCAGCTAACGGCCGATAGCACAACTCGCTCATAAGATTCAGAAGATGCGTCTTCCCGCTCTCGTTATCTCCTACTAGGTAAAGGTATGGTAGCGTATCGAAGAGTTCTTGAACATAAGATAGAATGATGAACGCCGTGAATACTGTTTTCTCCTCAGGTGAGGCATCAATAAATGTCTCTATCTCTCGATGTATAAGCTCAATCAACTCTAAGCGATCCTTTACTGAAAAATCTCTAACAACATATGGCTTATACGGATAACTTTTAGGAGATTTACCTTCTAATATAATATTATCTAAACTAAATACGTCCGATATCCAGAAAACTGCACCATTATAAATTAGCAGCTTAGAGTCGAATTCTCCTAACCTATTAAGTTCTCCTACTGCTTCAAAAACTAGTCTTTTATCAGGAAGGCATAGAGAGTATCCTCGCTCTATTCTCTTTCTCTTGCATACCTCTAATTATCACTTGAAGAAATTTAAAAGAAATTCTCTCGCAACCTATGCAGATTACATAATTTATGTGATTTCTATTGGCAATGTGAAGTGTATTCATGAAAATTTATCATATTTTATGATAGAGTAGGAGTTGAGGAGGTGATGGGATGGTCGATCTAGTAAGATTTGTGAAGAAAGAGGATCAGACCTCCGATGTAGTTGAGATTCCAGTAGTTCTAGCTCCAGGCCAGCAGCCAGTATTAGTTAGAGCAAGATCTTCAATGAGTGTTGAAGATTTAACGAAGAAGATTGCTATTCATAAGAATGTTAGCCCAGAGAGTATTTGCTTAGCAATTAATGGTAAACCACTAGACCTGCATCTGAAACTCGGTGAGTTAGTGGAAAGGATAGGTCAAGATGAGGTAGTCGAGGTAATCCCGAACCCGATCTTAGGATAGGGGAGAAATAAAATGGGTAGAGAAGAAGGGAAGGATAAAGATATAATAGAGATAATAGAGAAAGGATAGGAGTGCATAATAGCTTAGCCTCATACTATATTAGAGAAATACTTGGGAGGGTTATGAATTCAAGACTTCTCCGTAGAATTATCCCCTTAATAGTTTTGATAATGTTAGTATTCATACTTCTAAGATTGATAGTTGGAGGAGAGAGTTCTAATAAGAGGTGGTGTCGAAAATGTTTCTTGAAGAGATAGTATATATTGTCTTTGTTATATTAGTCTCATCAATAGAAGTTTATTTTTTCTGGAGGCTTGGACTCTTTAAGGAGTTTGGGTTTGATGGAGAGGTCCCGGAATGGCTTCTCATACTCTTAACTTTCCTGACTCTCGTAAGTATGCAGCTAATGTCAATAATATTCTTTATATTATTTATAACTCTATGGCTAATAGGTATAGCTTCCCGGCTTATAGTTAGAAGGGTCCTTACAGGAAGATTAAATATTCAAGAATCAACTTTAGCAGCGCCAATTGGCCGAAGTGTATATTGTAGAAGTAATAAAGACCCCTTCGCAAATAATACAATGAGTAAAAATATATGGAAGGGAGCTAACGATGATATTACGATCTCGATAGATTTCTCTAAAGATGAAGAATGTTACTAGCTTAGTTGCTGAGAAGTATAAATGCTATCTTTCAAAATCTACTGAGAACACTATATCTTAGATGCACGCTATGTAGATGAATACTTCATATACAATTGCTAGCTTATCATATCTTATAGTTGTTTTTTCTAAATGAAGTACTTATATGGACACTATCACGCATGTTGTGTGTTATTTAGAAGAATAGCTTCTCTAGCCTACTATCTGAAGGTTTAATTTAAATAAATAAACCTCAAATAAAAGTCGACAATAGTATATCCTAGGAAAAATATTTGGTGAGAATGGATGAGATAAAGAAATTAATAGAAGAGAAAATAGGATACAAATTTAAACTGGAAGAACTCCCACCTCATCTCAGGGCTCAATGCTCATACTGCGGCAACAAGCCTCCTGAAGTAATTATCCTATTATAACATTTAGTAGGAAATCTTGATTGGAAGGAGAAGCGAGAGATATTCCCTACTAGATAACAAGTCCACAAAATCAACCATACAGTACATAAGAGAGCATACATATCAACTATCTACAGAAGTCTGTATCCATTTAATGAATTCGTTTACTATTTTTTCAGTTATATCTCTCGCTGCTTGGTAGAGGAGTTCTTTCTTAATCTCTAGGTACCGGTGTATGAGTATGTTTCTCAAACCTGCGAGTTTTGCTAGGTCTTCAGCTAGGTCTCTAGCCATCTTGTTTGCTTCAGCTAGTTTTCTAGGATATTCACCATAACTTTCAACGAATCCCAATGAATAGACTGAGACTAGGTGTCTACATATGTCAAGCATAGACTCTATAATTCTATGCATAGCCCTCTCCAAGGCTAATATATCTTTATAGTCTAGTTCTTCTATCTTCTTAGTTAGGATCTCATCCTTAATGAATACTGTGTTTTTCCTGATATCTTCAACTCTTGATATTATTACTGTCCTGTCAAGTTTAGGATCTATTGCCGCCCATTGCCTAAATTCTATTAGAGCATCTGGTGTCTGCCACTCTTTTCTTGAGAGTAGTTCGGATGCTTTAGGCTCTGCTTTAACAATAATACTCTCCTTGAGTATTCTTGAAAGCATTATCGAGCTTATCTGGTCTAGGATTATGACATCTACATTTTCTTCATTAATGCGTAGAGTCCTCGCAATCTGGGTAATAATAGATCCCATTTCTAAGAGATCTTCTTTCTTAAGTTTGAGAGCAATGTCAATGTCGTGAAAACTAATCTTATCTCTAGCTATTGAGCCAAATAATATAGCTATCTCAACATTTTCAAGCTTTTCAAATAACTTCTTTAGTCTAGGCAGCACATAACTAAGTGTGAGCTTAGTCTTGGCTACCCCTCTTAGGTTCTTCTTCAAGGCCTTTTTTCTAGATCTTTTTTTAAGCACTGAATTCACCGCCTATAGTATAGATTGATGAATCTTCAATATGACGTATGCTTTCTTAGAGAACACCTTGGTGATGATAGCAGTGTTCTTGCCTGCTTCCATGACTCTAACCCACTATCATAGATGATAGATGCTTTAGATAAGTCTTCCAATTACTTAATAATTAATGTCTGGACAAGGAAGTATGTCTAAGGCTTGAGGATATATTTTTACCTGTACGGGTATAGAGTTTACTATCTCAAGTTGTTTAAAAGTAGTAAAAGAGTGGAGAAGCTAGGTCTTAGAGTCCTAACCTATTCTTAAATCTATCCAAATTATACTACCAAGCCATAATGATAGTTAATGGATAAAATGCTTATCCAGACGATATAATTAATCGGTAAGAAGAGTTAAGTAGAGTGACACTATACATTTCTATACATCTTTGTATTTAACTCAGAAGATAAAATAGGTGAAAACTTAAGAGATCGTAATCCTGAGTCATGAATCTCCACTTTTAGATAGCCAGGTCTCTAGGACCCATAGGTACCATCTATAGACAGCCTAGCTGAAGAGCTTGGAATACAGATTCTATAGATAGATTAAGAACTTTAAGAGAATAATGTTGAGGTATAGGAGGTTAGCATTAACATATAACTCCGTAGTACCCATAGCATACATAATTACGATTAAGATGCAGAATTTAGAGATGAGTTCAATGTAGGAAGACATTAAACCTTATGGACTCTTATTCCGAGCTTTCTCGCTACCTCTCCCTGCTTCTCGTCTGAGGTCAGTATCTCTCCATACTTCTCTGCTTGAGCTATGTAAAGTGAATCATACACTGTTATATTATGCTCCAACGCTATTTCTATCGCTCTCTTTAAGTGTTTTAACTCGTTTTCCAGTATTATCACTTGGGAATCAATCAGCCTCTCTACTAGATCGTAGAGACGCATTGCGAACTTACTAGTTATAACTTTCCTTGTAGATGCATCCTTCCATATCACATTAGCCACTTCTTTTAACACATGATCTAGAGAGTACAATGGTTTCATCGTTCTAACGTATCTTGATGCTTCTTCCCACCCCTCCTCACGTAACAAGTACTTTACTAGAGCAGATGCATCAACCACTATCACGGTCTTCCCTCACGAGTCGGGCTGCATAACCCTTCGGTGCAATAGGTAATTCCTGAATCAGCTTCTCAAGCTCTCCAATAACTCTCTCCTGCTCAATCTCCCTGACCCTCCTCTCAATAAACTTTCTAATCTCCTCACTCCAATTAACAACACCTCTCAAAGAATCCATCTTCTTCTTTAACTCCGCCGGTATACGAACAGATATTACATTCATAGGTCTTATCGCATTACATGTCTGTATTACTAACATATAAACATTTAAATCGAGCAAGCTTAGAAAACGTCTCCAGCTGGAATAACACCCAGTAGCCAGTCTGCTATGTAAGATGAAGATACCCTACTCAGGGAGTTTAAAGGCTTAGTCGCTAGGTATAGTAGACTGTAAGAACTAGGGCCCTCGTCTACTAAGTAATACTCCCCTGAGTTTTTATTTTTATGAGTGTTTTTTATTATCGCTATGGTCGATGTATAGTCTTCTATCAACCAAACAATTTAACAATTTATATTACTATAGAATCAGAATCTCTCAATCTTCTGTTTTAGATATCTGGAAAAAACTCTCAATATTATTACGTGTACTAAACGTTTGGGACTTGTATCCTAGGATAGCTAAGGACCCTTCACTTTTTATTACTTTTAAAAGAGTTGGAGAACCATGCCATAATATACGTACAATCAACACATGTCTCCTAGCCTTTGAACATACCTACTTATCCCACACTATCTAAAAAACGATAAAGATCACTAGTAAATCATCGTTCATAAACTTCTCGACGGTGCCCAACGGTGCGAACAATCACTTTATTCCCAGTCAAACTATAAATAATCCTAAACTCTCCAACACGGAAAGAATCCACTTAAACGCCCAAAAAGACGCTTACCACGAAAAGGATCATTCTCTAAAACTTTTATTTCCCTCAAGATTCTAATTTGCACTTGCCTATCTAACTTCTTCACTTTTCTTAGGAACTCCCTCGTAAACAATAGCTCATACTTCTTTTTCATCTAAACCCAGCTCTTTTAAAAGCTGCTTAAAACCCAGCAACCTACCGCCACGAATATCTCTTTTACTAGCCTCAATACTTCTCAACAGTTCTTCATCACCCAAAACCTCAATAGTTTCAAGAAGCTCTTCTATAATTACACGCAGTTTAGGAACTAATAAAAACAAAGTATGCAACGTATTAGCTTCATTCAAAGCCTCAACTAAGCTGAAAGATTAGATAGCGTCCGGATAAGCATTTCATCCATCCTCCATTCTTATGACTTAGTAGTAATGTATATAGGTTTAGGAGTAGGTTTAGGTTCTTTATCTCTCGTATATGATTCTTTGCACTTAGCTTGTGATAGAATCCAGCTGTCCTCTCCTCAGGATATTTAGAGAGTCTCTCAATCTATAATCTATGTAGAAAATTTATTAACTGGGGATAAATTTTTCGGATTTATGAAGATTATTAATGAGAAGGTTGTGGAGGCGAGATTGTTAGAGAAAGGGGATGCTAAGAAGACTTATTGTAAATATTTGTTGACTGACAAAGAAGGCGCGAAGAAGTTTCATATGAGGATATTCATAATTGAGCCTGGAGGGCAGACTAGCTATGACCAACACATCTATGAACATGAAGTTTACGTTTTAAGAGGTAGAGGTAAGATCCTTGCAGTAAAGGATGGAGATAGGATAGAG
>Ga0209393_1000280_pt1 | contig 26024 bp, 28 predicted proteins | sample SSWtaG_2_FD_184117 | JGI IMG/M metagenome (GOLD analysis project Ga0209393, IMG submission 184117) | Hot spring microbial communities from Sandy's Spring West, USA to study Microbial Dark Matter (Phase II) - SSWsed_130316 (SPAdes)... | ecosystem: Environmental > Aquatic > Thermal springs > Hot...
TGCCAAGGCGTCGGGACGAGAATGTTCTCCTTCGCATCGGTGATAGGGTAAAGCCGACCGAGGTAAAAAGTGTGGACGATAAAGTGTTTGGCGTGGAAGGTGAAGTATTCGCGGAAGCGATGAATTGGGTCAACCCAAAGCCAAAGCCATGTCGCAAACAAAAACGCCATCGCTCCAAGAGCAACCAAAGCAACAATGCTGAGAGGCTTGAGTAGCGATTTAAGTTCACTGCCTTTCAAAGGGAGACCGTTTCGGACGAAGACATAAACTGCGGCTGTTGGGATGATAAGGAAGCCGTTCGCTTTTGAAGCAAAAGCCATCCCGACACCGATAATGGCAGCAACGATGCGTTTCCAGTTTGGCTGCTCAATTGCTCGCAAAAGCAACAAAGTCCCAATGACTGTCGTTGCCGTCACAGGCATGTCCATTGTCAGGAAGTGGGCATCGGTGAACAAGCGTGGCATAAAAGCAACTGCGAAGGCAGAGAATAACGCTCCTGCTCGCGTCAACTGCTCTCGCCCGAACCAGTAAATTGCAGCCAACATTGCACCGAACAGGAAAGCCGTTCCAGACCTCATGGCGGCAAAATCGCTACCTAAAATTGGCGTCATGAACCAAACTCCGAGGGCAGCAATCAACTTTGGGATTGGAGGGTGCATGTCCTTTGCGTGCCAGTAAAGGTCAATGATTTCAGGGCGAAACGGTTCAAGGAAGCGACCGGACGACCAACTTGACCAAAGGTATTGCAACCAAGCCAAGTATTTGAAGGCATAGCCGCCGTAAATTGGCTCGTCGTATCCGACACCGATTTCTTCCGCCCTCCAGACAACCAAAGCGAAAAAGCCGAACCACAATGCGAGAGCGATGAGTGCATCAACTCCGCTTGCCGAAAGCAACCGAGAGCGCAACCATTCTCCAATTTTTCGTCTTTGCATCTCTTTGCCGGTAGTCACCTTGGTCGCCATCGGTGGTCACCCCGAAAACATAATGCCATTCCTTGCCGAAACGAATTTGCCGCAAACCGGTTTGGTTTGTGCGGACAACTCAGTTTGAAGGTGTCATCATTTCTCGCAGCACGAAAGGGACGAGGTGAAGGACCGTGAGGTTAGTCTTGAGTCTGCTTGGGGTTTGCTTGGCAATTGGTTGGGTTTGTGGGCAAACGGGTTTCAGTTCCAAGACACATGTTGGCGGTTGGTTGCAATCGGCTGTGGCACAAGGCGAAACTTCGCTTGCCATCGGTGCTGCTGGAAAGTTTGTCTGGCAACCTTTTGAAGTCCGAAAGTGGCTTGAGTGGTTTGAAGAGGCGAGCGAAGACTCCCCTTCCCTCACTTTGGCAAAATGGTGGCTTTCTGAGAATTGGGCTGAGGTGAGGGATCTACTGCCCCCGACCCTTTCAATCCTGACCCGAATTAGGGAAATGGCTGCCCGTAAGTCTGGCGATAGCACAAGTTGGGAACGATTAAGTTCGGTGACGCTAAGTTACCATCCGACGAAGCGGTGGGGAGTTTTGGTCCAGTTAAGGCATCGCGATTTTTTGCCCTTCCTTGAAGCCTATCCTGCACCGTCAATTGAGGTTGCGACCGTTCGCGGTTTCATCGGGACTACCGTTTGGGAATTTGGTCGTCAATATCAACGATGGGGACCTGGCTTTCTCGGGGCATCTTTGATTTCGGACAACAGTTACCCCCTTGACGGCATCTCTTTCAACCTTCAAGCGAAGTTGCCAGTTATTGGGCGATGGAGAATCCGTCAACTCATGGCTTACCTTCACGACGATTTGCCGGGACGGTTTTTGATGGCTCGGAGATGGGAAAAGCCTTTGGACGAGAGGTTAAGCATCGGCGTTAACGAAATCAACCTGTCACGCTCCTTTTCACCGCTGACGCTTTTCTTGCCTTTCTACCTCACATCTCGTTTGGCTGTTAACAGCGGATGGCGAAAGGAGGGGAGTGACCAAGTGATTTTGAGCGCCGATGTGAGTTATCGGTCTGGCGACAGCAACTTTTACGGGATTTTGGTTGTTGACGACTTGAAACTTCGTTGGTGGCGCAAGGAAGAACAAATTCAAAGGAAACTCGGCTGGATTTTAGGAGCGCAACATGAGACGAGAAAGTGGGGCATCGGCGCCGAATACGCCTCTTTTGACCGCTTGACTTACACCCACCATGTCCAAGCACCCTATCTTTATCACGACATCGGTTTGGGCTACCCGACAGGTGCTGATTCTCGGGCAGTTTCACTTTGGGGACGGTGGCAAGTGAACTCTAAAGTTCAAGTCAGCGGCGTTTTGGTCAGGAGTTGGTTGGACAGGAAAACAGCGAACAAAGACCAAGAGCGGTATTGGGTTTTGAGTTTGCAATGGATGGCTTCCCCCAACACTTTGCTCGCCCTGCATTGGGCTCAGGGTTACCCACCAAAATGGGGCGTCGGTGGCGGGTGGTCGGAGCAGCAGGAGCGAACAAAGTTCGTGATTTTGGAAGGGAGATTTGTTGGGCTTTGGACGCCAAAGGTTCAAGAGGGGGAAGAAGCAAAGGTTTCCATTCAGCCACAAGAGACGCAAGTCGTTTCTGGAAAGAAATTTGCATGGTTGACCTCTCTGCGCGACGGGAAGGGGACAATTTCGGCAGGGGAGCGAGAAGGTGTTAAAGTTGGGATGAGGCTGAGTATCGTTGATGCGGCAACGAACGAAATTATTGGGACTTTCACGGTCACGCAAGTTAAACCGAACGAGGCGGTTGGGCGGGTGGAAGCAGCACCCGACAAAATCGTTCGGGTCGGCTCAAAGGTGGTGCTGCCATCGCAAGGACAGTGAACAAACTTGACATTTTTTCGCTCTCACTTTTTCACCGTTGCGACGATTTCTTTGATAACCTCTCTCGCTTCATCGCCTTCGTTGATGTCACCAACATCGCCTTCAACAACATCGCAAACGGAGTTTGTGTCGTTGACAATCAAGACCCGAAGTTTAGCGATTGGCGGCAACGCTACCAATTCGTCTCCGACCTTGCGGACAGGATGGACAGCGAAGTTCATGCCCTTTTGGACACCGTCCAGTCGTCCGACATTGATGACGATGTAAGTTGCGGTGACGCCTTCAACTTTGCCCAGCACTTTCCCTTTGATTGGCTCTCGCTCAGCGAGTTTGAGTTTCAACAAGTTGCTCAAATGTCTCATTGCTGCCCTGATGGCGTTCATGTCCCTTTGGCGCTGGTTATCGCGCCCCAAAACGAATGCCCCAAACGGTGTGCCGGTGATTGTCAAGATTTCGTCTTTGTCTGTGGCGAAACTGACCAATTGGGCGGTCGTCGTCAAAGTGGCGTTGTCAATGACTTCCAGAAAGACCAAAGCGCCGCTTTCGTTCTTGCGGATGTAGAAGCCACCGATGTCAATTCGCCGCCTCCTCAATTCGCCTAATAGCACCCCAAGTTGCCTTCCAGAGCGAACCAAATGGATGGTCGCTTTCAACTCAACGGTCTCTCGCAAAATTGTCCCTTTGGGAGGCAAAGAGCCTTTGTGGACTTCTTCGGACTCACGCTCAAATCTTCTCTCTTCGGCTTCCCTGCGAACCTCTTGAGGAGCAGCCACGACGGTGAAACCGGCTTCCGTCAGTGCAGCCTTGAGCAGAGGTTCTACAAAAGCACGAAGGGACGGGTCAGGATAGTTGTCAACGAAGACAACAATTTCGCGAAGCAGCACCCTTGCACCTTGAGGGATTCCCAACTTGACAGATGCGTTGGCTTCAAGGATTGGCTTTGGAACGGACGGCGCTTTTGAGTTTTGGGCAAACAAAGTCAAAGGAAGCACCGCAACAAGCACCAAAGCGAAAATCAGCACCCCGCACTTAGCACCCAGCACCCTCGTTTGCTGTCGTCTCATAGCGTTTCACCGGCGGGCTTTCAAGGGGCTTATCGCCTAACGCCCACCGCTATTAATTTTGACAACTCCAATTTGCAATCGTCAAAAGAGGGAACCGTTTACCATTCGCCACTCGCTATTTGTCATTCGCTGCCATTTCGGTTCGGCAGGAGCCTCGCCTTCCATTTTTCCACCGACTGAAGTCGGTGGCTACAAGGACAAAGCCTGCTGAAGCAGGCTAACTGAAAAAGTTGTGAGTTGAGGGTTCAGAGAAAAAACCTAACTTGCAACTCTCAACCCGCAACCCTCAACTCAATTAGCAGGCTTTAGCCTGCTTTGATTTTGTAGCCACCCACCTCGGGTGGGTGGTCAAAGTCGTTCACCATTCACCATTCGCCAATCGCCATTTGCTGCCGCTTCGGCTCGTCAGGAGCCTCGTCCTCCTGCTTTGCAAATTTTTCTGCACTCAGAACTCCTCACCCAGAGCGCTTATCCGCCCTCTGCACTCAAATTCGGAACTTCAACGGGTTCGCCATTTCTATCTGCGGACTCCAATGCAGCCAATGTGGCAGCGAGGGTTTTAACGGCATCGGCGTAATCGCTGCGGACAAGCGATTGATTTTTGGTCTTGACTGCTTCAACGAAAACGACGCTTTCGTAAAAGTGACCGTTGCGTTGGTGGCGGATTTCCTCCGTTCGGTTGGGCTCAATGAACTTCACGCCACTACCAGAAACTTCGGCGATGAGGTCTGGAGTGATGACATGGACGCCTGTTGTGTAACCCATGCGAAGCATGCAAGTGTTAGCGATGCAACCTATTGCTCCGTTGGCGAACCAAACATTCACGACACCGACATCGGGGACATTGAGGTCAGGGACATCGTGCAGGACCCTCAATGCCGTTGCAGCGCTAACGCGAACGATGTCGCCGACGAGGTAACGAGCGAGGTCAAAAATGTGAGTCGTCTGTTCAACGATTTGCCCTCCCGACATTTCAATCCGACGCCACCAGTAAACTCCGGGGAGACCACCCATCCAATAGCCCATGACCATGCCGATGGTTTTGCCGGCAAGCCGTTCCTTCGCCAAATCGGTGCCGTCAAAGTAGCGGAAATGGTAGCCAACGGAGTTGATGACGCCAGACTTTTTGATGGCTTCCAGAATTTCCAAAGCCTTGTCAAGGGTTCGGGCGACGGGCTTTTCAACGAAAATGGCAACTCCCGCTTGGGCAGCGAGGATTTCTTGGTCGGTGTGGGCGTGTGGTGGGATGCAAATGTAAACAGCGTCAAGTTGTTCCCTTTCAAACATCTGACGGTGGTCAGTGTAGGCGTTGCCTTTGAACCGTTCCGCTGCCGCTTTCGCTCTCCCTTCGTCCACATCGCAAAAAGCCACCAACTCCACGCCTTCAATTCGGCTCAAGTTGTTCATGTGCAAGTTGGCAATGCCGCCACATCCGATAAAGCCTACACGCACCGAACTCACCTCAAACCACCTCCAGCAGATTTGTGCACAGCGAAAATTTCTGAGCCGCATAATTTTTACACGGCGCAGCCTAATTTGCTGTCGGAGGTGATGACCGATGGCTCGCCGACCGAAGCCAGAAGAGGAAATTGAGGTCGTGGAAGAGGAAGTCAGGGAGGAAAAGCGAAAGAAGCCTAAAACCCTCAAACGGCTGGTCACTGAGTTAATTGTCAGGACAATAGGGCGAGATGCCGCCCAACACCTTATCAACGCTGAGATTGAAGTCTTCAAAGCCCTTCGGGCGATGATTGATTACCGAATCCGTTCAGCCGAAAGGGCTGCAGAGAAGTTGCAGGAGATTGAAGTGCAATGACTCAAAGCCACTTCCGCAAAATCTCGCCGTCAAAGCAATTGGGAGCAAAAATCAGCAAGGTGGTCTTTGTTGTGCCCGAAATTGAATGGAGGACACCACAATGCGCAAATGGCTTTCGCTAACAGTGTTGTTAGTCTTCGCCAACTGCATAGTGGCAGCCCAAACTCCATTGCCTCCAGAGGTGACCGAACAGGAAAAGAAGTTGGGCGAGGAAGCAGTTAAAGAGTTTGAGGGCAAAGTGAAAATCGTGAATGACCACCCCGCATTGCCACAACTCAGGCAAATTTTGGCGAGGATAGTCCCCGTCACCGAGCGCCCCAAAATGACATACACCATCAAGGTCGTAGAGGACAACGAGCCTAACGCTTTCACTTTCCCCGGCGGCTTCATGTATGTCACGACAGGGTTGCTTAGATTGGCAGAAAGCGAACACGAGTTGGCTGCAGTCATCGCTCACGAAATAGCCCACAACACACGCTTGCACGCAATCAGAATGATTCGGAAGGAAAGCCAGTTGAGTATCCCAGTTCTCCTTGCGATGTTGGCTGCGGTTTTCGTTCGCGGCGAAGCGACAATGCAAGCAGTCCAAATCGTCTCTCAGGTCGTCCAAGTTTTGATGCTGGGCTATTCACGGGACATGGAAAGGGAGGCAGATGAAGCCGCATTCAGTTACCTGCAAAAGGCTGGTTACAACCCTATCGGCTTGCTCACTTTCTTTGAGAAACTCGCTCGCTTGGAAAAGCAATCAACCCCGCCACAATTTCTGCCCGGCTATTGGACAACCCACCCTGCCCTTGAGGAACGCATCAGTGCTGTCAAACAATGGCTGACGGCGGCAGGTTTGCCAATAAACCGCCGTCCAGTCACCAAAGCACTGCAAGTGGAGGTCAAGGAAATTGAGGTGAATGGAGCGAAATTGGCGGCAGTGCTGCTGAACGGGGAAGAATTGTGTCGTTTTGCACCAATAGACAAACAAAGCGCCTTGGAAAGGGCACAGGAAGTGGCAAGAAAATTGGACGAAGCGTTGGAAGCAGGAGCGCAAGCCTTTGACTTCCAAACTAAGGTGACGCCCGAAGGGGTCACTATCTTGGTTTCCTTCCGCCCCCTTTGGGTTCTCACCGCTGCCGATATCGCTGTTAACTGCCTGACACCCGACGAATTGGCTGTCAGGATCAAGCGAACAATAAGCCGAGGTTTTTTGAAAGAACGCTTGAGCGGACGACTGTGAACTTGAAGGTGACAGAACATGCGATGGACGCGAGATTTAGGCGAAGGGCTGTTTTGGGTTGCAGCGTGCTTTTTGATTGGTTGGCTGGCTTACCCTTACCTGCCAGAGAAAGTGCCAACTCACTTCAATGCCCAATGGCAACCTGATGGTTGGATGAGCCGTGAGATGACCTTGTGGTTCACGCCCCTGATGCTTGCAATCCTCTGGGGAGTTCTCACCTTCTGCTTCTGGTTAGCAGCCACTGAGAAAGGGCAACTCAGGTTAGAACAGTCTGACCTCAGGCTACTTTTAGGCATCCGAACACTTATGGGAGCATTCATGTTGGCAATTCACGCTGCAATCTTAGCAGTCGGTTTAGGCTGGCTGAACAGCCCAAGACCCGTAATTCTGCCTGCCATTGGAGTGCTATTCATGGTCATTGGCAGCATTTTACCGAAATTGAAGCGAAATTGGGTTGCTGGGTTTAGGCTTCCATGGACGCTCGTTGATGACGAGGCGTGGAAGGTGGCGAACAAATTTGGCGGCTATGGGTTTGTGGTGATTGGGGCTCTGTTTTTGCTTGCCCCTCTGCTTTCCCCTCACCTTGACCTCGCCCTTTTGGCGTCAGTTTTTGTATTAATCCTTGCCACAAGCGTTCAAGCCTATCTAATTTATCGCCGGTCTAATGTTTCCACCTCTTGACTTTCGGTGCGGAAAGCGTTATAATTTAGGAACGACAAAGGTTACCGTGACAATCCAAATAGCGGGGAAACTGCTAACAAAGAAGGCGAGTGCAATGACAGGTGTCAGACAACAACTTCAGAGGATTCTGAAGCGATTAGAAGGGCGCTCTGAAGCAACTCCTGAAGAGAGCCTGCAACAAATTCTTGCATTGCCTGCCAAGCAAGTTATTCCGTTGTTGATTGAAGCGCTAGAGAAGAGCCCTCATTACCTTGTCCGCTTGGTCTCTGCGATGGCTTTGGGTGAATTGAGAGCAGAGAAGGCTGTCCCTGTTTTAGTGGCTACTTTGTCCGACTCCAGTTTAACTGTCCAGAGGGCTGCGGCTGAAGCGCTGACGAAGATTGGTCGCCCCGCTGTCCCTGCACTTCTTGAACTCATTAACCACGAAGAACTTGCCATAAGAAGGTGGGCTATTTATATTTTGGGCAAGATTGGGGCAAAGGAGGCTGCTCCTGCCCTTCTTGAGCGGTTCACGAAAGAAGCCACTGAACTTCAAAGGCTCATCGTTGAAGCGTTGGGAGAGATTGGGAGCAAGAAAGCGTTCAAGTTGCTGACCGAGTTAGTGATGCATGGCGGTGCTGATTTTTCGCGGACGGCGATTGAGGCTCTGGGGAAGTTAAAAGACCCCAAAGCCATTCCTTTCCTGCTGGACATCTTGGCTCGCGACGGTTCAGAGTTGAGACGGCTCGTAAGGGATGCTCTAATGTCCATTGGCAAGGAGTCTGTCCCCGAACTTGTGAAAGCGCTCAAGCACCCTAATCAGACCGTCAGGCAAGTCGCAGCGGAAGTCCTCGGTTCAATGGGGGATAGAAGGGCATTGAAGGAATTGGTCAAAGCCTTGAAAGACCCTGACCCACTTGTCCGACAGTCAGCAGTTCAGGCAATTGCTCGTTTTCCAGATAAGTCGTTGTTTGAACCACTTTGTAGGTTGCTAAACGACCCCGACCAAGAGGTCAGGTTTCAGGCATTGAAAGCGCTCGTTCAAGTGGGCAAGCAGATGGCAAAACCTTACCTCAAGAAGGCGCTTTATGACCCTGACTGGCTTATTCGCCTAACTGCAGTCCAAGGTCTGAGCCAACTTGGCGGGGAAGATGTTTTGGAGAGTTTGTGCGAAGCGCTTAAGGACCCTGAGTGGAGCGTTCGGTATCACGCTGCTTTGGGGCTTGCCAAGTTGAAGAACCGCAGGGCTGTCATGCCACTGATTCAAGCAGTCTTTGACCCCCACCCACAAGCAGCGATACAAATCATCAGGGCACTTGAGGAACTTGGCGATCCAAGAGCCATTGATATCCTCAAGAGGGTCGCAAGCGCCAATATCCCAGAAGTCAGCAGTGCTGCTCAGAAGGCTGCAAGGGCATTGCAAGAAATCGCTCAAGCGGAAGGGTTTTCCGTTCCGACTTCCAAACGCTCCGTGAAGCGTGCCCGTGCGACTTCACAACCTGTCTCCTCTCCGCCAAAGTGATGAACCATGCCGGAACGCGTTATCGCAGTTAACCGAAAAGCCCAACACGACTTTGACATTTTAGAGACTTACGAGGCTGGCATAGTGCTCACCGGTCCCGAAGTGAAATCTCTGAGACAGGGAAAAGTCTCCCTTGCAGAAGCATACGCTAAGGTCAACAAAGGCGAACTTTGGCTTTACAATATGCACATCGCCCCTTACGACCCTGTTCTGCAGCGAAACTATGACCCTCGTCAGCCCCGCAAATTGCTTATGCATCGGCGCGAAATTGATCGCTTAATGGGCTTGACTCAACAGCGAGGGCTGACATTGATACCCCTAAGGGTCTACTTCAACGAACGAGGTTACGCAAAGGTTGAATTAGGTTTGGCTCGTGGTAAACGGAAAGTGGACAGGCGCAGAGAAATCATTGAGCGAGAAATGAAGCGAGAGGTTGAAAGGGCGCTTAGGGGTCGTCGCAGTTCTTAAGTTCTCCTTTCGTCCTTCGTGCCATAATCTTGCCTTCGGCAAATCCGCAAATCCAAAACTTCAACGGAGGTGAGGTTTGCTATGCCGGTTTACGACTACCACTGCGACGCTTGCGGGCACACCTTTGAAGTCTTTCACGGAGTAGATGAACGACCTGAAGTCAAATGCGATAAATGTGGGCGACCCGCTCGCAAATTGTTCAGACCTGTGCCGATCATCTTTAAAGGCAGCGGATGGCATGTGACCGACTACGGGAGAGGCTCTTATCCTAAGAAGCGAGAGGGCGAAAAGTCTGAGACAAGCAAAAAGTCGGAAGAGGGCGAAGAGTGAGCCTCAAGACATCACTGTTCCTTTGGCTGGGTCAAGTAGACCAACAAGACGCTGAGGAAATAGAGCCCAACAATTGGACCTGCGAGCAGGGTCATGTTAACTGGGTCTATCGTCGGGGTTATGATGGCGGAGAGGGTGAAAATGGCAACTATGGCATGACGCCAGTAACGCATTAGACCTCTCGCGCTAACGACGCCCAACTTACCCAAAAACATCATGACCAATGGCATTTGAAACAGCACCCCACAGGCAGCAGCAATTTTTGCAACTGACCAGAGATATTGCCGAGCAAAGTTGAGGACTTGAACTTTTATGCCTGGATTGTCCGTGCTTGGTAGTCCCATTTGAAGCATAAAGAGAGCAGCAATGGGAATGAGATTGTAGGCAAGGAAAACACCTGCTCCAAAAAGGATGAGAGAGGCAGGGATGAGTTTGAGGGCAAAACGCTTCTCGTGAGGGTAAAGGGCTGGCCAAATGAAAGCCATTACCTCGTAAAGGATGCCGGGGAAAGCGATGACCAATCCAGCAGCAATGCTTATCTGCAACTTCAACATGAGAGGCTCAAAGATTGACTGCAAGGTGATGGGAATTTCATACTTGCGAAGAGCAGGTTCAATAGGCTTCACCAGCATCCAAAAAATCTTGTCGTAGTAAACCCACCCGACAACGCTTCCAATCGCCCAGAACAAAATTGCCCAAAGCAGCCTTGACCTCAGTTCTGCCAAGTGTTCCCAGAAACTCATTTCGCGGTCGCCGGGCGGTCCTTCTTCTGACACTTCTAAAGTTTCGCCGCCATCCTGAACCTTCCGTTTCTTCCCGACAACCAAAAGGATTGCTAAAAGGAAACCAACAGCCCCTGTCCCTATTGCTACCCAATGCCATACTCGCATGAGCAATCACCGTCCGAAATTATTGCATGGAATCAGCGTTCATGAAAGCATTTTTCGCCCCGTTCCTGCCCTTCCCCGACGGCAACCCAACCAGACAAGTTTTGCCCAGAAGAATCCCGACAAGAACTCATAACTGTCCCTGAGGGACTTTCAGTGCCTTGATTTGATAGCATTATGCTCAATTGCATACCAGAAATTTCCGCCCACTGCCAAAGTCAGCAAAAATGGCTTCAAAAACTGGAAAAATGGTTGGGTTAAGTCGCCGTTCCCATGTTTACGAAAATGGCTTGCGTGGTATAATATCAATGGCTGTGCCGAAGGGCACAGCCGAGAAAGAAAATCTTGAAACTTCGGGAAGGAGGTGAACGGGTATGGCAAAGTTGGCACGCTGGCAACCGATCTCTGAAGTTGAGCGCTGGTTTGACCGGTTTGACAGGTTGTTTGACCGGATGATCTCCCGCTTCTTCCGAGATCTTGAGCGAGACTTCTGGGGGCTGGATTGGCGATGGGAGCGGTGGGTTCCAGCCATGGAAGTTAGCGAAACCCCTGATGCCTATATCGTCAGGGTGGAACTTCCCGGTGTAAAAACCGAGGACATTGAGGTCACTTTGCAAGACGATATCCTGACCATCAAAGGCAAGCGGGAACGGAGCGAGGAGCGGAAAGACGAAACGGTCCATTTTGTTGAGCGTGCCTACGGTGAGTTTGTCCGCTCGCTCCGCATCCCGACGGATGTCAAGGTGGATGCCGTTGAGGCATCCTACAAGGACGGAGTCCTTGAAATCCGATTGCCAAAGAGCGAAGAGAGCAAGCCCCGCCGCATTGAGGTGAAAGCTGCCTGAAGCCTCAGAAGGGCTGGCGGTGACAAAGCCGCCAGCCCTTTCTTTCTGAAGGTTGCAGCGAGGCAGAAATACATTGCTTGTCGGGGAAATCCTGATTGATTGGTCTGCAAAAATTGACCAATTTCAAGGCATAAACGCCGATTTCGGCGACAAAGCCTCAAGATTGGGGCGTAACCAAAATCGCAAACCAATGTCTAAAGGAGGTGGATGAAGATGGCACAGATGCGCCGTTGGTCACCTTTTGCTGAACTTGAAGCCTTTCGTCGTGAAATGGACAGATTGCTCCGCGAGTTTTTCGGTGAGGAACGCGCACCTGCTGCACGGGGTTGGACGCCGTCAGTTGACATCTATGAGACGCCGACAGAAGTCGTGTTCCAAGTGGAGTTGCCAGGCATTCAACGAGAAGACATCCAGATTGAGTTGACCGATGACCGGTTAACGCTGAGAGGCAAAAAGGAACGATCTCGGGAAGCGGAAAATGCAACTTACCATCTGCTTGAGCGAAACTACGGTGAATTTGAGCGAAGTTTTGCCTTGAATGTGCCTGTTGACATTGACAAAGCAGAGGCATCTTATCGCGACGGTGTGCTGACAATAAGGTTGCCCAAAGTGGAACCTAAGCGGGCGAAGCGGATAGAAGTGAAGGTGGAAGGCTAACGCCTGCCCCTTCACCTCTCGCCGCATCGCCCACCCGACAAAGCAACGCCTCCCTCCCCGCCTCGCCGCCCCTCCCGGCCCGCCGCCGAAAAGGCGGCGGGTTTTTTGTCGTTTGACAAGATTACTGCGCAGACAGCAATTCATCTATCAAAACTGAACAACCCCTCAATTCGCCTCCCATTGCCCTTCCGAGCAGTAGAAACCCGTCTCTTACTTTGACCCCCAAGTCCTCGGTCAGGACTGCGATCACTGAGCCCCGATTGGCGAGGTCATAGTGACAAAGCAATCCTGTTTCTCCCTCCTCAACTTCATCCAGAGTCTTAGGGTCAAGCACCCTCGTCCTCACCCAATGGGGTGGCTTGTGAATGCGTTGCTGATTTGAAGGTGCAAAATAGGGGGTTCCCACGATTCCGTCGTAAAACTGCGACGACAATTCCGCCATCCCATACTCGTTGACGCACCAATCTTTTGGGATGCCCAAGACCTTTTCGTAGAGCCGATAAAGTTCGTCGCGTGGGACTTCGCGCGAACGCCCCTTGAAACCGCCCGTGTCCATTAGCCGACTTTCAAAAGGCAACTTGAAACTTCTCCCATTAGCAGCGCACCAATCTAAAAAGTGCACGAACGAGAAGGATGTGCCCAAGAGCATGACCGACTTCCCGTTTTCCTCTGCCCGTTTGAGCCAATTTGACAATTCCTCCGCTTGTAGCCTATTGCTTCGGATAAACCACCCGCTCTTAAGCCCTTGCTCGTCTGCTCCCCATTCCCTCATCACGGTTGCCAGCATGTGTCCCAACGATGAGGTCGGCAACTCTTCCGGCGGCGGGAACAGGACTGCGATTGGCATCCTCTGGCGTTTCGGCAAAAGGTGGGGCTCGAACCACTTGAGGACAGATGTCTCGTAGAGTCGCAAGTTGAAGATGAAGTGTTTGCTTCGTTTTCCTTCGCCCTGAGTCGTTCCACTTGACAAAAATACAGCCTCAGCCCGTTCTGGCAATTCGCATGTCAAATCCAAAACCTTGAAGGCTTGGGTCGGCACTGGCGGGATTTCCGTCCAGTGGGAAACCGTATCAGGCGTTCGCTTCCTTTTCAAACAAAAGTTTCTGTATGCTCCGTTGCGCTCAAATTGGTAAGCGAAAACTTTCAACGCCAACCTGTTGAAGGCTTCGTCGTCTTGATCCCCATGCTCAATGAACTGGAGAATTTCCTCGTCCAGTTCCGATGCCGTCATTCCCCATCACCTCAATCAAGGTTGACATTCCCTGCACGGCGAGAAACCTCGTTCCAGTGCAATTTCGGCGTTGGGCAATCTCAAACGGTTTTGAGGACTGATCTGACGGACTGCGGGGCAAGTTGGGCGGTGAAAAACCTTCGTCCTGAGGTTGGCAATTACAGGCGAGCGGCTCAGTTTGTAGACTGACCATAAACCCTTTCGCTTTTCCCTCGCCTCCTCTTGAAGGCGAAAGAGCAAGTCAGCGTATCGGACATTCGGCGGTTTTGTGTAAACTTTGGCGAAACCGTTGCTAACCAATTCAGCGTTGACAAAGATGCGCTTGCCCTTTGCGTCTCGGATGAAGACATAAGCGAGCAATCTTCCATAGCGGTCGTAGCGCTCAATGTCAAACTCCAACTCCACTACCCTACCCTGCACCAATCTGCGGTTGAAGTTCTTCGCCGCCTCATAGAAGGGTTGTCCCCTTTCGGGAGCGTCAATGCCGATATATCTGAGAGTGCGACCGTCTGAAAGCACCACTGTGTCGCCGTCTATCACCTTGATGACCTTCAAAGCGCCTTTTGTGCCTTTTGGGGGCGGAAAAATTTGGCGTTGAGAAACGATGGCAAAAAGTAGCAGCAAAAGCAGAATGGACGAAAAACGGAACAGATTGAAACGCCGTTGCAGTTTTAGCGGGAAGGTTTTCCGTTTGTGCCTCATACTTGGAACTTCCCCCTTCACTCAACCTTGACAGGTTGCCCAGTCTCTGCGGAGCGAACGGATGCTTCCACCATGAGAATGGCATCGCGCGCTTCTTCCGGCTTGACAGCCAGTTCAGCGCCCTCGTTCAGGACGGCAGAGATGTTTCGGTAATAATCGCGCCAATCCCCGCGAACGCTTTCAAGGGTCATTTCAACGCTGTGACCGTTCAACTCAGTCCAAACTTTTGCGCGATTTTCAGGTGCTTCCCTCGCTTTAGTGATGTCGCCTTGACGCAAGGCATCTTCTTGTGGGTCAAGCCCAAACTTTATTAGCCCACCCTTATCACCCAAGACATACCATCTCGGCTTCTCGGCTCGCCTGAGGTTGTTGACTTCAATGACGGCAATGCGCCCATCACCGTAGTCAAAAACGGTTCGGATGAAACTCTCAACGCTTCGCTGCCAAACCCTAAAGTTCCGCCAAGCCATGACTTGTTTGGGTTTGCCCATCAGCAGCAAAGTTTGGTCAACAAGGTGGACGCCCCAGTCATGAAGCAATGAACCCATAGTCTCCCGTTCAGCCCTCCATCGCCCCGTCGGACCGTATCGCCCAACGCTTAACTCCATCAACCAAACCTCGCCGAGCAATCCGTTCTCAATTGCGCTCTTGACAGTTAAGAAGTCCCAGTCCCAACGCCGATTGTGGAAGACACTGAGCAACCGATTTTGTCGTTTCGCTTCTGCAATCAAATCGTCCGCTTCCGCAACTGTGAGCGTGAAAGGTTTATCAACGACGACATGCTTTCCCGCTTGAAGTGCGGATTTAGTTAGCGGGTGATGGGTGTTATGAGGAGTTGCAATGACAACCAAGTCAACTTTCGGGTCAGCGAACAAATCTTCCGGCGAGGCGTAAACTACAACGCCCCAATCCTTTTGGGCTTGGCTTCTGCGACTTTCGTCTCGGGAAGCGACGGCGTAGAGTTCAAGCCCGTCAACTTGAGCGATCAAAGGGGCATGGAAAACTCGCCCAGCATATCCGTAGCCGACGATCCCAACCCTTACTGCCATCCCACTGCACCTCCGGTCGCTGCCGAATTTGTTCGCCTTGTGAAAGTTTGCAGCAAAATTTAGTGCGCATTCAAGCGAAGTCAGGGGTGGTTGAAGATGAGCCGCGCATTCACTTTGATTGAGTTGTTGGTGGCAATCGCCATCGTCGCGCTGCTGACAGCGATGCTTTTGCCCGTTTTGACAAAGGCTCGCGAGAGCGCCAGAAAATCCGTTTGCCAGTCTAACTTGCGCCAAATTGGCGTTGCTTTCGGGCTTTACACCAGCGACCATGACGGTTTCTATCCATGCAACGGCGACCCAAATTTGTGGATGGGCAGGAACTGGCGAGTTGTCATTCAGGCTTACTTACCAGGTGGGCAGATGAGAAGTTTGCCCCCTGGTTACAGTCAACCTTTGACCGTTCGGCACAGCGATGTTTTGCTTTGCCCATCCGATGAAAGGGCAATCCAAGTTTGGGAGCGAACCTCTTATGCCTACTCGGCGTCGTTCTTCCACACCTCAGACCAAATCAACAGCCTCGCTGACAAACTGCGCAACAGCAATTGTGCTAACTGGCAAGCGATTGTGTTGGCACTTCGGAACCTGCCGCCGATTCCTCAAAGCGAGGCAGCGGTCGCTTATCCGACGCAAAAGGCATTAAGTGCCGAATGGTTGAGCAACCACGAAAAATTTGTCGGCGATTGTGGCTTTTGGTCTTGGGACGGCAGTGCCAACTACCTTTTCGCCGACGGGCATGTCAAGTTTTTGCGCCGCCGGCAAATTTCCCCAGCAGTGAACGACTTGCCAGACATCAACCTGACCAAAGACGGAATAGCAGGTAAGGATTTGCCTTGATCCTTTGCTTGACTTGTCAATTCGTGATAGACTTTTGCGTGGCATTTGAAACTGGCAAAGGGGAGAGTTTGGGCGATGGCTAAGGAGATAGCGGCGACTTTGCCTATCTCGGCAGTTTCGGCTTTTAGGTTATCCCGCATCCCTTACCTTCTTTGCTTGGCTTTAGCCTTGACAATTTTGGGTGGTTGGTGGATGAAGCAAGCGGAAGTTATCGTCCTCGCCTCTCAAATCACCGAAGCCGTCCCTCCAATCCCTGCGCTGGGAGCGTTATTGCTCTTGCTTTTGGTCAACCCGATTTTGAAACGGCTATTGCCGTCACTTGCCTTGTCGCGAAGCGAGATGCTACTCGTATACGCTTTTTGCACCGTTGCGACGGCAGTTCCAGCCTGCGGCAGTTTGAGGTTCGTCCTTTCGCTGACCACATTCCCGATTTACTACGAGCGGATGCAACCGACGATGAAAATGGATTTGATCACGCCTCACATCCCCGATTGGCTCGTCCCAAAGGAGTTTGCAGTCATCCGAGACTTGTATCAAGGTCGCCCTGACGCGAAAGTCCCTTGGGATGTTTGGGCAGTTCCCATAGCATCGTGGACACTTTTCTTCGTCGTCTATTGGCTGGCATTGACGGGAATTTTGTGCGTTTTTGAAAAGCGATGGCGTGAACACGAAAGGCTCGTTTTCCCGCTCCTTTACCTTCCCATGAGGGCAACAGAGGAGAACCCACCTGAAGGGTTGCCGAAATTTTGGCGCGACCCTTTAATGTGGCTCGGTTTTTCGCTCGCAGCCTTCTATAACGCTTTGAACATCGCCAACGCTTTCTTCCCACAGTTTCCAGCACCGGGCAAGTTTTTAGATCTTGGACAACACTTCACAGCACCGCCTTTAAATGCCCTTGCTCCTTTGACACTTTGGTATCGCCCTGAAGTTGTCGGCTTAGGTTACTTGATGCCAACGGAGGTTGCCTTTACTGTCTGGTTCACCTACGCTCTGTTCAAAATTGAAGCGCTCGTAGGCAGGATGCTTGGTTGGCAGTGGGCAGGCTATCCCTTCACGCAAGAGCAAGGGCTTGGCTCTTATTTGGCAACTGCTTTCCTTCTCTTCTACGCAGCCCGTCATTACCTTTGGGATTGGTTCAAGGCTCTCATCAACACTCAAAGTTGGTCATCGGAAAACGATGCACTTTCGCCACGAGAAACGATGATTTGGTTGTTGCTTGGGGTGGGGGGATGTTTGGCGTTTTTGATTATTGCGGGTATGCACCCTACCATCGCAGCCATTTACTTGCTTTTGACCTTGCTTGTCGCCCTCGTTTACACCCGCATCAGGGCAGAAGTTGGTGCGCCGATGGTTTGGCTCTTTCCATACTACCAGCACAAAAAGGTCATCCTCTACACCCTCGGCACCGAACGGGTCATGGGATTGGGTGGCATCAAGAGCATGACAGCCTTTGCCATTTTCACCTTCATGGCTCGCGGTTTCTTCCACTCATACACCGCCACCCAGTTTGAAAACATTCGGCTTGGCACTCAAGTCGGTTACCCGCCGAGGTTATGGGTGAGGTTGAGTGTCATCGCAATTGTGGTCGGCGTTTTGATGGGCTTTTACTTCCACCTTGTGCCTTACTACAAAAGCGGAGCCGTCAACTTGAGAGAAGGGGGCATTTGGGGTCATTGGCACGCAAATGCCGAATACAATGCCATCGTCAGTTACCGAACGACTCCGCTACCTCCCGATGTCCCTCGCATAATTGCGACTGTTTTGGGTGCGGTCTTGACTTTCCTGTTTGGCGCTATAAGGTTTAACTACCCGACATCGCCCTTCCATCCTCTTGGTTTCGCCATTGCAGGTGCTTACGGAGATTTGGTTTGGTTCCCGTTCCTGATTGTTTGGGCTACAAAGTTCCTTGTGCTCCGTTACGGTGGTGGACGACTGTATCGCAGGACAGTGCCTTTCATGTTAGGACTTGCACTTGGTCATTACATTGTCGCGGGTGTGATTTGGGGATTGTGGTCAACGACGGGCAAACCTCCATTCCAAAGGTATGGCGTTTGGTTCGGATGACCGTCATTTCCACTGATAGGCAGAACCTGAAGTTTGTGGCAGACTATTGAGCGGAAGCGGCTCAAGTCCGCTCCCGCAGATTCAAAGAAGGGGGGAAGCCATTATGGCGAGCGAAGTGGCTCTTTTGGAGCGGTTGCAGCGCCTCTCGGCGTTGCAACCACAAGTCGCATTGTCTCCCTCAGACGACCCCGCATCTTTTGACCACTCAACCGTTGATTTCCCTGTCATCGTCCGACATGAAGGTCAATGGTTGCTTTTCTACACGGGTTCTGACGGGAAGGCTTTTAGGCTCGGAATCGCTTCAAGTCAAGACTTGCAAAGTTGGAAACGAATTGGCTTGGTTTGGGACTATGATGCCCACCAGAATGTGGCAGCGGCTTGGTTGCTCCGACACAACGACCTTGACGAACCGATGGCTAAACTTAGGCGAGGTCTTTTCTGGATGGCTTATGTCCGAACCGAACAAGGCAGTTATTGGGGTTCTTTGGAGTTGGCTTTCTCGCCCGATTTGGAGCGCTGGCGTCCCTTTGATGCCAACCCAATTTTGACCTCAAAAGACGGCGATGCGTGGGAAAATGCCGGTTTGACAGCGCCTTGCTTGATTGAGCGTGAGCACTTGTTCTGGCTCTTTTACATCGGTCGCAACGGACTTCCGTCAATGGGAGTGGCTCTTTCTACTGACTTCCTCGTTTGGTCTCGCGACATGGAAAACCCGTTAGTTCAATTTTCACCTGACTACTTGACCGGGCGACCGTTCCTTGTCCGACACGGGCGTCAGTGGTGGCTGCTTATCGGAAACGGCAGAGGAATCAAATTTGCGGTCTCAGAAGATTTAAGGCGATGGCGAGTTTTGGAGAAGGAAACGCTGACATTCAGCGGGGTTGACAACCCTTCAAGTCCTTACCTGTTCTGGCACGAAAACAAGTTATGGCTTTTCTTTGCAGGGGAAAAAGACGGCAAGCGACACATCTTTTTTGTCTGCGGTGACTGAACTTGGCTTTATGAATTGGTGGCTTCAACGGGAAGGTGTCAATCATGCTTTGCCCGCGTTGCGGTTCTGCGGGGACAAAGGTCATTGACTCGCGGCTCATTGACAACGGATTTGCAGTTCGGAGGAGGAGGCTTTGCCCAAATTGCGGGATGCGCTTCACAACCCATGAGCGATTGGTCACTCACCCGATTTGGGTCATCAAAAAGGACGGACGCAGGGAACTTTTCAACCGCCAAAAAGTTGAAATCGGCATGATGAAGGCTTGCGAGAAGCGACCTGTCTCTCCCGAGCAAATCAAGCGAGCCGTTGACGAGATTGAGTGGGAACTCCAAAGGCGAGGCGTCCGACAAATCACTTCCCGAGAAATCGGCGATATGGTCATGAGCAAGTTGCTGGAAATTGACGATGTTGCCTACATCCGTTTCGCCTCGGTTTACCAAGAGTTTGACGATGCCCGAAGATTTGCCGAACTGCTTGCTTCCCTTCAAAAACAAAAAGCGCAGCAGAGGAGAGATGCAAAACGAAAGAAGCGATAGTCGCCAAAGCAAAAATCAGCGCTTTCAAACTTCGGCGATCACTTCAAGCAACTCAAGTTCATGGGCTTCGTCAATTTCTTGTGCCCGACCACATTGTGGGCAAACGAAAATGTGACCGATAAGGTCATCAGCCGTTATGGTTTGTTCGTGCCCGCACTGGCACTTGAACTTCGTCCCCACCGTCTCAACCTTTACATCCGCACCCTCAAGAGGCGTCCCTTGAGAGAGGACGGAAAATGCTTGCAGCAACGCTTTTTCGGAGAAAGTGCTGCCTCTCCTGAACCGAAGTTCAGTCACACGCTTGACTTTTTGCTCCTGCAATTTGGGCAGCAAATCGTCAATGAGCGACTTCACGACATCAAATTCGTGCACGAACCTTTACCCCTTGGCTCAATCGTTTTCTGGCTCAGAATTTTGATGCGGCGTCTAAAAAGCCACCATCAGGTTTTTTTCCTTGAGGGTGAATGCATTGTCAATCAAACGGTCGGTACTCTCTCAGCATACGCCCGTCGCAATTGGAGCAGCATCCAAGCAACGACCCATAAGCCTGCGAGCAACAAAATCACAAAGAGCACAATGATGCCCCACTGTGGCTGGACAGGCACATCCCTCAGGTTGAAAAGCGGGGCGTGACGGGCGATGAGCAATGACCTCACCGTGAACTTGACGCCAGCCATTGTCACGATGGTCAAAAGTGTTGCTATTGCCGCAACGGTAAGGAGAGGGAAAGGTCGTTCAAATCTTAGGCTGAGAAAGGCGGAAATCAAAGCAACCAATGAGAAAACAATGCCGCTCCAAAGCAGAACCGTTGCCAACATGTCACCGCCGATAAAGGCTTGCCAAACAGGTTTTTCGTGAGTGAACAAGAAGACAGCGCCCACGAAATAGTTGATGATGGTTGCACCAGCGAACCAAGAGACACCCTTTGTCACCAACTCCTTTCCAGTCACCTCGCCCTTCCTGAGAAGGATTGAGCCGTAAAGGGCAGCGATTAGACCAGCAACGGCAATAGCACCCAAGACGAAGTGACCAAAGCGTGGAAAAAGCGTTGGCTCCCAAATGTTCAAGTTGAAGTGGACACTGGGGTTGCGCTCCTGCCACAACTCCCACCAACGAAAAGGCGTTGACATGAGCGTGATGACATTGTTGAAGGCGAATGCCACATACAAAAACAGCGCTGTGCTTCCAATAATGACCCAACCCTTCCATCGTCCCAATCGGTCGCTGGCAAGGACATAAGCGTAAACGCCATAGTAACCAAGCAGCAAGGCGATAACTACGGCAAACCAAGCCCAAGCGATGACGACGGCTGCAGGGAAGAAAAGTTGACCGTAAAGGACTTGCAGGAAAAGCAGTGGTGCAACGCCAGTGGTGACAGTGAAGGCTACCGTGACAGGTAGGTAGCCAGTGATCCACCGTCGCAGGGGTTCTGACATCCTGCCACTCATTTCTCCATGTGCGAGAATCACTAACCCGCCGAGGGTCATGTTCATGGGGACGATGTGCAGGACGAAGGTGATAAATAGCAAAGCCTGCAGCAACCAAACGGGCGCCGGAAGAGGAATCGGCTCAGGTGCAGGAATGAGACTTGCCATCCCTTTCACTTAACCCTCACTCCTCTCGTCCAAGTTTCCTGATGCGCCAAACTTAATTTTAGCAACGGGCAAGGGAGAGGACAAAGGTGAAGGTAATGGGCATTGACTTGAGCGCAAGCGAAGGGCGAGACAGTGGCGTTTGTTTGATGGACAACTTGAGCGTGCGAACTTTTCGTGCCAAAAGGGACGACGAGATAATTGCGTTGGCGAGGGAATTTCGTCCTAAACTCATTGCCGTTGACGCTCCACTTTCCCTGTCTCTGTCAGGTAAAGGGTTGCGTCAGTGTGACCGAGAACTTTTGAAGCGAGGTGTTCGCGTTTTCCCAGTAAACTTTGGGGCGATGAAGCAGTTGGCGGAACGAGGGATGAGGCTGAAGGCTCTCTTTGAGGCTGAAGGTTTTAAGGTCATTGAGGTTTTCCCCGGAGGCGCTCAAGATGTCCTTGGTCTGCCGAGGAAGAGGCGAAACTTGACAAGATTAAGAGAAGGGTTGAGGCAACTGGGCTTGAAAGGCATTAAACCTGCCGCAACTCACGATGAAATTGACGCTGCAACTGCAGCGTATGTGGGCTGGCTTTACTTGAACGGTCTCGCCGAATTAATCAGCGATGGTCAAGGTGGCGGCATCGTCATGCCCTTGCCATATCCGCCGAAGTTTGTAAGCGGCGTCTTGCTTTACCGAAAGGGCTTTTATTGGCATGCCCATGAAGCGTGGGAGGAAGTTTGGAGAGAAGCCGACGAACCTTATCGCTCGCTTCTGAAAGGGCTTATTCAAACTGCTGCAGCCCTAATACAATGCGACCGAGGCAAGTGGAAAGGTGCTTTGAATTTGATTGAACGGGTTCAGCGATACTTGAACCAATGTCCGCCGAAACTTTGGGGCATTGATGTGGCAAATTTGCTTGAGCAAGTTCGCTCCTTCCGCGAGGAAGTTTCAAAACTTGCGGCAGGTCGCAAAAATCGGTTCAACTGGAAGGTCAAACCAAGACTAATCCTTGAAGGCGCAACCGTTCCGTTCAAAGAAAGGTTTCGTCGCTCAAAAGCCGATTTGCCCGAAAGGCAAAAAGGGGTGATGTTGGCGAACCATGTTTGAGTTGGCGCGCCGTTATATCCGAACGAGTTTGGTTTTCGCTGCGATAAGCGTGCTTTTGGGAATGCACATGATCGCCCAAAGGTTGCTTGAAAAACCTAAGCCCCTCTATTGGCTTCCAACGGCTCACGGTCACATATTCCTCGTCGGCTTCGTCACGATGATGATCATGGGCGTTGCTATCTGGATGTTCCCAAGACCGAAAGGCGCTCGTTACTCTTCACTGCTTTCAGAAATTTGCTATTGGCTCATCACCGTTGGCACGGCTGTCAGAGGGCTTGGTGAAATCGCTGCAAGTTACTCAACGCTAAAGTTTTGGCTTTGGCTTTCGGTCATCGGCGGTATGTCCCAAAGCATCGCCATTTTGCTTTTTATCGCTAACATCTGGGCGCGAATTGCGCCTGTAGGCAAGTTGCTCAAGGAAGACCGAGAACCCTCTTGAAGGGGCGAAGGGGCATGCAAAGATTGACAAATTTTGTGCTTCGGAGCAAAAGCGGTGAGGTCATTGAGCCGAGATGGCAAAAGCATATAGCAACGGTTTTGGTTTTCCTGCATGACGGTCACTGCCTTGCTTGCAGGCAAATCTGCCGAACTTTTGCTGAACTCAAAAAGCAACTTGCCGAATGGGACGCAAGTTTGTTGTTGATTTGGAGAGGCGAATTTGTTCCTGAAGGGTGCGAAGGCTTTCTGGAAGGGAGCAGCAACTTGAGGCGAAAGTTGCTGGGAGAAAGTTCCGCTGGTGTCTTGGTCGTGGATAGGTTTGGGGTCGTCACAAAGAAATGGAGCGCCGTTGAAGGTTTCCCTTCACCCAAAGAGGTCTCAGATGTCGTCAAAGACATTGCACTGCAATGCCCTGAGTGAGGTGTTGCGGATGGTGAATGGGCGCAGTTGGCGCCCTAAGCGATTGACAAAAATCTGAGAGAGGTGAGTGGCGATGAGGTTCGCTTTGGCGATTGACCTTGGCGGGACAAAAGTTGCTGCAGCCATCGTCGGTGAGGATGGGACAATCATTGCCCACTCTACCCGCCCAACGGAGGCTCAAAGGGGTGGCGATTGGGTGCTCAACCGAATCAAAGAGGCGGCGTTAGAAGCACTGGAAACCAGCAAAATTCACCCGACTCAATTGGTCGGCGTTGGGATGGGAACTCCGGGCGTAGTGGACGCAGAAAAGGGCGTCATGTTATCGGAAGCGGTCAACATACCTGATTGGAAGGGGCGAAACTTGAAAGCGGAACTGGAACGAGTCTTGGGCATCCCTGCCTTCATTGAAAACGATGCAAATGCTGCAGGTTTGGGTGAGTTCGTCTTTGGTGCGGGTAAGGGCGCTAAAAGTTTGGTCTTCGTTGCCCTCGGCACGGGAATCGGTGGCGCCGTCATCATCAACGGCGAATTAATTCACGGTGTTTCCTTCGCAGCAGGTGAACTCGGTCACATTTCCGTTGACCCAAACGGATTGAAATGTGGATGCGGCAATTACGGCTGCATTGAACTCTACGCCTCAGGTCCTGCAATCGCTCAAAGGGCTCGCGAATTTGTTTTGGCTGGCGTCAACACGAAACTCACATCAATGTGCTCTCCAGAAGAACTTACTGCCGAACATGTGGCTAAAGCCGCTCAGGAAGGTGATTTTTTGGCTCAATCGGTTCTGGCTGAGTCTGGCAGGCTTTTAGGAGTTGTTTTGGCTGGGATTGTCAACTTGCTCAGTCCAGACTGTATTGTCATTGGTGGAGGCGTCGCCCAAGCAGGTGATTGGTTGTTGGAGCCAATCCGATGGGAAGTCAAGAGAAGGGCTTTGCCCGATGCCACAAAGGCTTTGCAAATAGTCCCCGCAGCCTTGGGAACTAATGCTGGCGTCTTAGGCGCAGCAGCGTTGGTGTTTCGCTCGGTTCAAGGCTAAACTTCGCTTTGCTCGTTCAACAGTGCTATGTCTTCGTCGGCTAACTTGAACCCAGACGCTGCAGCGTTTTCCTCAAGTTGCTGGATGTTTGATGCGCCAATTATGGCTGAACTGACGACGGGTAGCCTCAAAACCCAAGCCAAAGCGATGTGGCTTAGGGGTCGTCCATACTTTTGGGCGATTTGCTTGACAGTTTGCCAAATTCGCTTTTCCCTTTGAGTTACAGTTTCGCTCTTTCGGTCACGATGTGCCCTCGCCCAAACTACTGGCGGTGAATTTGGCATTGGGTCTTTTGCCAAAAACCCGCCGCCCATCGGGCTGTAAGCCAATATGCCGACACCTTCGCTTTCGCAGAGGGGCAAAAGTTCCAGTTCAATGCTTCTGTCAAGCAAACTGTATCTGACTTGGTTGGTTTCAAACCGAGCCCAACCGTTTTTGTCGGAGAGCCAAAGGGATTTGCACAACTGCCAAGCGGAAAAATTTGAGCAACCGACATAAAGCACCTTACCTTGCCTAACCAAATCGTCAAGGGCTCGCAGCGTCTCATCAAGGGGCGTGTTCGGGTCCCACCAGTGGACTTGGTAGAGGTCAATGTATTCGGTTTGAAGTCGGCGCAAACTGGCTTCAACTTGTCGGAAAATATGGTAGCGGCTCAAGCCTTCATCGTTCCTACCCTCTCCCATTCGCCCTCTAACTTTCGTTGCCAAGACGACCTGATGACGAACACCCTTCAGCGCTTTGCCCAAAATCTCCTCACTCCGACCGCCGACATAGATGTTGGCGGTGTCTATGAAGTTGATGCCCAAGTCCAAAGCACGATGGACTAACTTTATGGCTTCGCTCTCATCGGCAGGCTTGCTCCCCAAGTGAGCGCAACCGAAAGCAATTTCGCTCACCCAAACTCCAGTCCTCCCTAAGCGCCGATATTCCACGAGACATCGCCCCTTTCGCAAAATTTTCGCCGCAAGAATTTTGGGACTCGCTGACACGGATGGCTTGAGGGATGTCAAGTTTAGCGGAGCATTTCAAGTTGAAGCAACCGTAACATTGCCGCTTCAAAATTAAGGTCGGTGATTTGCCATGACCTTCAAAGGTGTCATCAAAAACGGTGTTGTGGTTCTGTCCGATGAAGTGAAGTTGCCAGACGGAGTTGAAGTTGAAGTGAGATTTCGCCGACCAAGCAAGCGCGATTGGGAGAAGTTCATGACCAACTGCGTCGGCATCGGTGATGATGACCCAGATGTAAGCCGTAACCACCATCGCTATTTCGCTAATGTGGTGAGGGGGCATGTTACTGCCAAGAAGAAGCGCTCTCAGTGACAGCAGTTTCTTTTACGCTGCCGTCAACAGACGAGACCGCTATCATTTGGTTGTTCGTCGGATTTTGGAAAGCGCTTACAAAAGCGGTTGGGTTTTGGTGACAACGACTTTCATCATCGCTGAAACTCACGCTCTCGTCCTCGCACGATTGGGAAGGGACATTGCAGCCAAGTGGCTTGAAGGTGTGTGGCACGGCGTTCATGTTATCCGTCCCACAGAAGAAGATGAGCGCCGTGCCTGCGAAATCATTTTCGGCTACGCTGACAAGGACTTCTCTTTCACCGACGCAATTTCCTTCGCTGTAATGGAGCGGTTGGGTATAACCGTTGCTTTGTCGCTGGACGAGCATTTCGTCCAGTTTGGAAAATTCACCGTCGTCCCACTGCAAACTGAGAGTCTGGAACAGTGAACAGTTTAAGGCTCAGTTGTGT
>Ga0209393_1000282_pt1 | contig 25617 bp, 25 predicted proteins | sample SSWtaG_2_FD_184117 | JGI IMG/M metagenome (GOLD analysis project Ga0209393, IMG submission 184117) | Hot spring microbial communities from Sandy's Spring West, USA to study Microbial Dark Matter (Phase II) - SSWsed_130316 (SPAdes)... | ecosystem: Environmental > Aquatic > Thermal springs > Hot...
ACTATATGGAGTACTGGGTGTTCAACTCTTCCATCTACGGCTTCAACCCTGTAAACCCTCTCCTCTCCTACAACCATTAATCATTAACCGGGGCTAGCTAACGATAAAGATTCTAGTTTCTATATATGATCCTAACACATACATCATATAGTAATGTTCCATTGTACATTATCCTCTTAGAGTATAATACTGCTCTATATGATCTATTGGGGGATGTATCAGGATAAGAGATTCATGGAAGGCTTAGACAAGTTCAGGGTATATTCTTCAAGGTACATTGTCAGGATTGCTGAACAACTGTATAGAGATGTTAAAGAAGTTATAGATGGTGTATTTAATTCCGAGGTGGTGGGAGAATGAGTTCTAGGGTTATTGCTGAGGTTGCCGAGTTCAGGACTAGAGAGGTGTTGGAGGAGGTAGCTAAGAGGGCTATGGAGATCATGGAGTTTGCTGAATCTTATGCTAGAAGCTTTCTAGCAATGTCTAAGTCTTTTCTTCCAGAAGCAATACCTATGGGAAAATATCCTGGTGTATCGTCTCTCATTACCCTCTCGAAGAAGACATTCTCATGTCAGGTAGGTTATCTAGTATTTGGTCTAGGCTTGGTGTTATGCTGGTGGATCCATTCTATTCCCCGATAAATTCTATCTTACCATTTAACCTTAATCTTAGAAGTTTCGAACTTGTCAGCTAGGTAATACTATATATAACGTGTTGGAAGAATAATTCCTCTGCCCGTTATCCTAAGATTTAAAACTTATAAAATAAGAAAACTTTAAGTAAAAGTTGACACGATTACTCTAGAATAACTCATAGTGTCCGGATAAGGCTTTAAATATTACTGAGAGGTAGCTATTCCCCGACTTGGGCTATTATAAAGAGCCTCCTTAACTATATAACTTCTTATCCGGACACTATCGAATAACTTAGACATAAATTAAAGAAGACACCATAGTATATCTGACTCTATGAGCCTACTTAAGAGAGTTCTAGAATTATTCGGAGCTTACAAGCTTTATGAGAGATGGCTATATGAAAGTATAAAGAATGGAGAAATGCCGTCACATATAGCGTTAATCCTTGATGGTAATAGGAGGTGGGCGTTAGAGAAAGGATTTGAACCATGGGAAGGCCACAGATATGGAGCAGAGAAGGTAGATGAATTATTAAATTGGTGTCTCGACCTAGGAATTAAGATAATCACACTCTACGTTTTTTCAACTGAAAACTTTAAACGTCCTAACAGAGAAGTAGAGAAACTTTTCCAATTACTGAAAGAAAAAGCTATGCAATACCTTGAAGATGAAAGGATACATAAACATCAAGTTAGAATAAAAGTTATTGGGAGAAAAGATTTGATCCCAGAAGATGTTAGAAGTGTTCTTGAGATGCTTGAAGAAGCAACAAATAATTATTGTAGCTTTTTTGTAAATATTGCAGTAGCATATGGTGGGAGAGCTGAGATAGTTGATGCTACTAAGAGTATTGCAAGTAAAGTTCTAAGAGGAGAATTAAAAATAGATGATATAAATGAGCAAGTGGTCGAGAAACATCTCTACACAGCCGACCTCCCAAAAAATGACCCAGACTTAATAATTAGAACATCTGGAGAAGAAAGAATAAGCAACTTCCTACTATGGCAATGTGCATATAGTGAGCTAGTATTCCTAGATGTCTACTGGCCTGAGTTTAGAAAAATAGACCTTATGCGGGCCATAAGAACATATCAAAAGAGGCAGAGAAGACTTGGAGCTTAATAGATAGTGAAATCGTATGGATGAGAGGTAAGTTTTACTATGTTGTCTCTACCTACGATGAGCGTATCTTCAATACGTATGCCGAATTTCTTAGGAATATATATGCCGGGCTCAATGGTTATTACGTTATTCTCTTGTAGTATTTCTTGGCTTACAGGATTAATCTTTGGAGGTTCATGAACTTCTATGCCTATTCCATGTCCGAGACCGTGAACGAAGTATTCACCGTATCCTTTATTGCTTATCATTGTTCTTGCAACTTCATCGAGTGATGAAGCAAGAATCCATGATTTAGTATTTTCTTCAACTAGGTTCTTCGTATCAAGAATAAAATTGTACATACCCGATATGTCATCTGGCGGGTTTGAACCGATGTAGAATGTTCTCGTCATATCTGCACAGTATCCATGGTAGGATGACCCTATATCCACTATAACAATATCCCCATTCATAATTGTTCTATCACCTGCTCCACCATGTGGTAGGGATGTCTTCTGACCAGAGGCAACAATAATATCAAAAGCAGGCTTATCAGCTCCAGATAATATCATTTCCTCGAGTATCTCTGCTTTAACTTCTGATTCTCTAACACCCTCACTAATAATCTCAGAGGCTAACTCCATACATTTAGAGGTTATTTCCGCAGCTTTAGTAATTCTACTTATCTCTTCTGGATCCTTTATGCTTCGAAGCCTCCAAACAAGCTCAGGGTAATGATCTAATTCAACATAATCTTTAACCTTAAGATACTGCTCAACCTCTAGTTCATCGAATCCTACTTTCTTCTTTAAAGTATTTGGTAGACTTGAAACAATATCACTTATACTAGAGGTAATCTTCATTTTAACAATCTCAATCCCTTGAATACAATATGTCTGGGCTGCTTCATAATCAATAGGATAAACATATAGTTTAGAATCTCCATTTAAGGAAGTGATAAGATATCCTGAACACATGAATCCTGTAAAGTAAAAAATATTAGCAGGTGAAGTCAGTATAAAAGATGTAAAACCTAATTCTTCCATCAAACCTTGAAACTTCTTTAACCTCTCCATACAGACCACGACTCTAGGAAAACCTTTTAGTAAGAGTACTAATATATTTATTGGGCGAATTCTAGTTCAGCATCATGAATATAAAGGCATTGGAAGACATCTATATTCTCTCCTACGAATAGAATGGCTAGATTATACCTAGTAAGACTGTTTATTTCTCTCCGTATTAAAGAACTCCATTGTTTCTAAGATATATTAATAAGTTTTTAGCTATTTCCGTATCAGCCGAGAATGGTTTATATCAAGAGGTTAACAATTCAAGGGTTTAAATCCTTTAACTCAAAGAAGAGTAATATAGAATTCAAAAAGGGGCTCGTTGTAATTACTGGACCTAATGGTGGAGGGAAATCGAATATACTTGATGCTGTAAGGTTTGCACTAGGAGAGCTTAGCGCACACAACTTAAGAGTAGGGAAGATGTCTGAGCTAATCCATGATAATTCTCCAAACATGACAGCTAAAGTCTCCTTAACACTAGATAATTCTAGAAGGATACTTCCTGTAGACTCTCCTGAGGTAACTATAACAAGAAGACTTGATAGAAATGGAGAGAGCGAATATCTTCTCAACGGTAAACAAGTCTCCAGAGCAGAACTACTAACAATACTATCTATGGCGAATATAAAACCTTCTGGTCTCAATATTGTACCTCAGGGATCTGTAACATCAATAGCAGAAATGAGCAACATAGAATTGAGAAAAATACTGGAAGATATCTCAGGAATCGGAGAATATGAGAAGAAAAGGCAAGAGGCAGAAGACCAACTTCAGATAGCTGAGAAGAACATTGCAATAGCTAAAGCTGGAACAACAGAAGTTAAAGCAAGGGTAACCCAGCTTCAAAGAGAGAGAAACGAAGCTTTTAGGAGAAGACAAATAGAGAACATGCTTTCTGCTGTAAGATCTATCAAACTGAGAAAGAATTTAAAAACATTAGAAAACGAATTAATAGAATTAGACGCTGAATCAACTAAACTCGAAGAAGAAATAACAAAGATTGAACAGAGTAGAGCACAGTATATGAATGAACTAAATAATGCAGAAGAAGAATGGACTAGGCTCACTAAAGAAACTTCTGAAATCGAGGAAAGAATGAGAGAAATAGAGAAAATTCGTGAAAACTTAAGACTAAAAGAAATAAACCTAACATCGGAAAAATCAACCATCATAGAAAGACTAAGAAACATAAACTTCGAGATAACAAACCTAGAAACGCTGCTAGAAGAAAGCTTAAACTTAAAAGAGGTAACTTTACAGAAGCTAACTGATGAGAAAGCTAAACATAATTCACTAGAAGAACATCTTACTAGCTTATCCGAAGAATTAAGAAACCGTGAACAAGAACTAGACTTGCTAAAGAATAAGCTGGAGAAATTAGAGAAAGAAATTGAAGAATCAGTCTCGAAGAGAAATAGGTTAGAGAAAGAAATTGAGCTTGTTAAAGTTAAAATCAATGAGATAGATAAGAAGAGTAAATCTATAGAAGGAGAATTTTCTCAGAATCTGGATATCATCGCTCAGAAAATCCAAGAGAGAAGAAAAATACTGGACATCTACAAGGTACATCTAGATAGGTTAAAGAAACTTGAGTTGAAATTAGAACATTTAGATGAGGAATATAATAGATTAAGGAATGTATTGCTGAAAGCTCAAGAAATCGAGAAAAACCTATTAAGAATAACGCAGACAATAGCTTCATTGGGATTTATAGAAAAAAGAAGATTGAAAGAGAAAATCAATCATATTCTAAATGAAGTTGATGGGGTTTACGGGTTTCTAGAAGATTGGATAGATGTGGAAAATTATGAGATGCTCGTTAAACTTGAAGCAGGAACTTCTGGATGGATACACTCACTCATTGTTGATAGCTGGAAGATGGGTATTCAGTTAGCTGAGATCTTTCATCAAGCAGGGTTAAAAATAAAGATCATCCCTCTTGAAACAGTGATTAAGAGAGAACGCTTAAGAATTGAAGGTTTCAAACCTAAAACGAAGTGGGCTGAAGAAGTACTGAGTCAACTTCTAAAGAACGTATTATTTAAGAAGAAGGTCGAGTTCCCTCAGAATCCTAACATTAGAATAGTAGATAGTAGAGGTATTGTATCATATCCAGATGGAAGAATAGAAGTTACTAGTATAGTAAGGGAGCAGAATATTATCCAGCTAGAATACGAGTATAATGAATCACTCAAAGTGTTAGACCAGGTTAAAATGAAAATTGAGGAGTTACAGAACTATCTTCACTTGATAGAAATAGAAAAGAGGCAACTGTATGATGAAAAAAATAAAGTCAATATAGAAAAAGAACTTAAAGAGATAGCAATCAATAAAAACATAGAAGAAATACTTAACAGCTTCTTGAGGCTTGCATCTCTAAGCTTAGAAAAGCTTAAATTAAAGAAAGAATTACTGGAGGCTCGATCAGAACTAGAAAGATACGTTGAAGAATTAGGAAGAATAAAACAGGCAGATAAGTCTGAAATCCAGTCTTTAAAAAACCAAGTTAAGAAGAGTGAAGAAGGATTCCTTAATATTTCTACTATACGTAAAGAAATAGAGATGGAACTCCGAGAAACTTCCAGGCTGATCCAAGAATATATTAGAGAATATGAAAGATTGGAAGCTCAAATTAATAATACAAAATTGAAGATAGAAAATAGGAAGAAAGAAAAACAGGAATTAGAAAGGAAGCTTGAAGACATTCTGACTCAATATAATTTAATCCAGGCTGACCTTAAAAATTACAATGATGAATTAAACTCTGCAATCTTTAATGTTCAGCAAAAGAAAATCGAATTGGAAAAATTCTCCTCAATTATCTCCAGCATTAGAAATGAACTTAGAGTCATAGAATCTAGACTTCAGGAATTAACTAATAAGAGATTAAGTATCGCTATTAGGAGGAGTCAGCTGGAATCAGAAATGAGGAAAATTAAGGAAGAACTAAATTCTTTACCAGCTCTAGATTTCCCTGACGTCTCTAGAGAGGAAATAGAAGAAATTGAAAATGAGTTAAGTAAAGAATTAAAGGAATTAGAGAAGATAAATCAGTTAGCTCCTCAACAGTATGAAGAAATAATTGGAAATTACAAGTTGAGGTCTCAGAGAATTCGAGAGATTGAAGAAGAAAGAGATGAAATATTGAGATTTATTAATTGGATTGAAGAAGAGAAGAAGAAAGTCTTCATGAATACCTTCAATAAAGTATCGGAAAGCTTTGAAAGATTTTTCTTTATGCTGACCGGTGGACAAGCATGGCTTAAACTAGAAGACCCAGAGAATCCATTCAGTAAAGGAGTAGAAATGATTTTGAAATTCCCAGGAAAATCCGCAAGATCTGCTAGAAGCGCTAGTGGAGGAGAAAAATCTATTGCAGCTGTAGCTTTACTCTTAGCTCTTCAAGGATTAACACCAGCGGAGTTCTACATCTTCGATGAAGTAGATGCACATATGGATGTTCAGTATAGTGTCAAATTAGCTGATCTATTTAAGGAAATGTCTAAGAAAACCCAGATAATAGTTATAAGCTTGAAGGATGTTATCGCTGAGAAAGCAGACCAGTTAATAGGAGTATATAATAGAAGTAGTGAATCAAGAATTGTTAAGATGAACATTGATGAGGTAGCGGTTCATGAGTGAGAAAACGATCACTATCTGGAGCGACCCCAGATGGAAGGTATTGTTCGATGTAACTAGAATCGAGAAAGTAAGACCTTGGGAGGTAAATCTAGTAAAAATTATTAGGGCGCTAATAGAAGAACTTAAGAAGCTCGAAATCGTAGATTTAAACCCCTGTGGTATAGCATTATACTCTGCGGCAACTATTCATAGATTGAAGGCTGAGAAACTACTTAGATTAGATATACCTAGCCAACCTAAGGAAAAACCTCAGTTAATTATTCCCCACCCGATCGACCTGCCCATACCTCCAGAATTCATGATATTAACTATTCAAGACCTAGCCAAATCTCTTGAAAGTATACTCTATCAGAAGACTAAAACTGAAAATGCTCCCCAAGTATTACAAACATTTATAGATTTAAGTTTTGAAGATTATCTGGTAAAATTAGAGGAGAGGATTGAGAAATTCATTGATACTCTTAAAGATATCTTTGTAGAACACGAAATAATAGAATTTAAAGCTTTGATAGAAGGTGTTGATAGAATTGAAGCTGTTCGACGATTTATACTACTACTTTTTGCAGCTGCTAGAGGCGTTATAGAGATACTACAAGATGAGGAAACCGGCAAGATTATGGTGAAGTGGATTGGTTGAAAAAAGCCTTAAAGAAGTCATTACTAGAATTGAGGCATTACTCTTCGCTGCATCTAAACCAGTTGATGTTAGAGAGCTACTTAGCATATGTGGGCTCAGAAAGAAGGAGAAAGTAATATCAGCCGTAAGGGAACTAATGAAGAAATATAATGATAGTGAGGGTGCAATTGAATTAGTAGAACTTCCAGGAGAGAGATTCTACTTAAGGCTTAGGAGAGAGTATCATGAGTTGGTTAAGAAGTATGTGAAGAGACCATTGTTTAGTAGAGGTATAATGAGGACATTATCATTCATAGCTTATCACCAACCAATTGAACAAAGCAAGGTTGCATCAGTTAGAGGAAACTCAGCATACAAACACATAAAGATCCTAATAGAGAAAGGGCTGGTAGAAGCAGAAGAGAAAGGAAAGACTAGGATCTTAAAGACAACCCAATTGCTTGCTGATTACTTAGGAGTACCTAACAACCCTTCAGCTATTAAGAAATCATTAATATCAAGAATGGATGAAGATAGAAAGAAAGCTGGAAAAGTAGATTCAAAGGAAATATTAGAGATCAAGAATGTAGAGAAACTTGAAAGACAGCAATAGATTACTCTTCCAGATAACTTTAGTTAAGCGTTATTTTTGAAATCATATATCGGCTTTATCATTAAATACAGCTTTCTCAAAAGATTATCTGATATAGATGGTTCAATGGCACTGGGATCTTCATAAGAGAAAGCCTACAGGTGGAAAGAAGCGTCCATACAGGAAGAAGAGGAGGTATGAAAGAGGCGGAGACCCAGTTTTAACTTTAATCGGTGATAGAGAAGTTAAAACTAAGAGGCAGAGAGGCGGAGGTTTAAAATATTCACTTGTCTCAGACTACTATGCAAACGTTGTTGATTCTGAGACGGGAATATGTAAGAAAGTAAAGATACTACGAGTAATCGCAAACAAGGCTAGTAGAGATTATGAGAGGAGAGGAGTCATAACAAAAGGCGCTATAATTGAGACAGAGGCCGGTAAAGCAAGAGTAACATCGAGGCCTGGTCAGGATGGAATAATAAATGCTATATTACTTAAAGAGTAAGAGATATGCTAGAGTAGGATTATACTACTTTCTGAAGATATAAAATTGATTAATAGATACTCTTAACTAAAGTATGTACTAGACTTCTACTCAGTATTAATCTCCTAAGATGCTCAAACATAATTGTTTTTCGGTAAAAATAATCGAGATATTCTGAGAAGCCTTAAAATATCTATATAGTAAAAACTAAGAAGGATAGGTAGAGAGGGGTGACAGCAGAATGATTAAGCGGGATGGCTACGTTATTTGGCCGATATATTTTGATAAGAGTGTCCCAAGGTCTAGATGTAGACGTGTACCCCTTAGCCTAGCTGTTAAGAACCCTTCTGTCGAGAAGATTATTGAAGCCGCTAAAAGCTTAGGATGGAAGTTTGAACTAGAGGGTGGAGCACACCCCTCAATGTGGTGGGTTAAAACAGGCAAGGTAGTAATCAAGCCTGATAAACCAATGAATAAGAATTCTCTAGTTAAGATCCTAGCTCATCGCCTTAAAATACTAACTCAATGAAGCCTATCCCTACGACTACCATACTCATACATATCTAAATATACACCATCTTTATGTTATTCTTTTCAAGCAATTCTACCCTCTACTTCCTTATTACGTTTAAAGTAGCTAGAAATCATAGCTATCGTATCCATGTAGTTAAACATATCCTCTTATCTGGACACCATCAAGATTAAATGAAAGCTTAGTAGTCTCCCGCTTGCTAAACCTTAACTAGTGTGATTGCAGGTTAGGGTTTGATATGTTAAGCCAATGAGGCTCTTGGTTAAGAAGATGGTAGGATATATTAGTCCTTTAAGGCTGGGTGCATCATGAGAGTCAGGGTTAAAGTCAGAGTAAGATATCGATGCATCACTAGATTTACTCGCACTAGTTAATACTGGTTACGAAACAGATATCCCAAAGATCCTTATTCAATGAGTGCTGCTGAGAAGCTTGGGTTGCTACCTAAACTACCAGACGGCACAGTTATTGATTCCTGTAAGACTGCATCGGGATTAATGAGAGTATATAGAGTGGGAGGAGGTTACGTGAAACTTCTCATAGGAGGGTTAGGAAAGAAGTATTGAAACATACCTTGTCATCTTCGAGTATACTGATGAGCCGTTAATAAGTGATCAATTAGCTAGCGAATTCTGTTTAGTAATCGAGGATCTAGCTAAAGGGCTATGGAAACTTAAAGGAGAATCATTGATAAGAAGTAGTGAGAAATAGGTTTCCATAACCATCCTTCAACGCTATTTACACATAACAGCAAGCTGAGAGACTCCTGAGGTGAATTAAGAAAAAACGAGCTGGGTATCCATTACTTCTTAGAAGAAATGTTTATGGAGCTAATACAAAGCTAACTACATACTAGCCATGTTGTTAAAGACGGAGTCAATGTTCCCTCATTCTTAATCAGGGAGTTTATTGGTAGGTGTAGGGTTAATCCCTCACCTCACCTAAGCCTATCCTATTCTGATAAATCTACTAACAGGATTATATATGAGGTATCAACAGGTAAGCTTCTAAGGAAGGTTAGATGTAGAGAGCGGGATAATACTTAGAACTTTCTTGAGGAATGTAGAGAGAAAGTCTAGGCTCTTCACCAATATCTTCCTATAATATAGGATTCTTGGAAAACTTCAGCTTCACTTATGATTCATTTAACAATTCAGAGGAGGCTATACATGAGGGAAGTTCATATCAACGATTGTGAAAATAGAACATTGATATTGTAGTCATGGATATCCTATGATTAAGTGTGACGTTTCTTACTATGTGGACAAAGAATAGAGATGAGCTATATTGAATAATACAATCATAGTTTTTGAGAGAACTCGTATGTATTACTTCAGTAATCATTTTTAGTATAGATGGCCAATTTAGATAATTAATATCTCACAGCGTTGGAAAATGAGATTCAAAGTAATCTAACTCGTAAAATTTTGCTTAAGATAAACTTTAAAGTATTAGAAGAGAATAACAAAATGTGTCGAGTAAGCTAACAATAGTAAGGCTCGGAGTACTATGGAAGATAGTAAAAAATCAATTAGTCATTAAATGTGAGAGAACTCCTAAGATTGGTGTAAAAGTATATGATTCCTCTCTTAGAGAAGTGGGAGAAGTAGTAAACATCTTCGGGCCTACTTCTCAACCATTCGCTGAAGTTAGAATAGTTAACTTATCTAAACGATACTTAGGGGAGACTTTCTACATCTTAGAGAAAAGTTCGAGGTGATTTATATGGACCGCTGTCTAAATTGTGGAGCCGGCACTCTTATACAAGATGAAGATAGTGGAGAGATAGTATGTCCAAACTGTGGATTCATTGTCTCCTATAAAATACTGGATAGAAGACCTGAAGGGAGGAGCTACAGCTTCATGAAGAATGATAAAGAGAGACTGGGGGCACCTTTAACATTTCTAATACATGACATGGGATTCTCTACCACAGCCTTAGAGAGTAGTACATATTCTGACAAAATATCTAGGATATTGAAGAAGAATATTATTGAAAGTGGCGACAAATCATTAATAAGAACGCTCTCAGCCATACATGCTCTCTCCTCGAAAATACAGTTACCTGAAAGTGTTAAAGAAAATGCAGCATTAATTATTAGGCGTCTATGGAGGAAGGATTTAAAGCTTGGAAGAAACTATAGAGGCATGGCCGCTGCATCTCTCTATATTTCATCAAAGATATTTTCTATACCGAGAAATATGAAAGAATTCATCAATCTTTCTGGTATAAGCAAGAAGTCGTTCTGGAAATGTTACAAGAAAATAATTCAAGATTTAAAAATTAGAGGAGATATCTGGGAGACCAGCGTAATAGTTTCTAAGATAATTAATCAATTAAATCTAAGAGGAGAAGTAGAGCATCTTGCAAACGAGATAATTAAAGTAGCTGGGGAGGCAGGGTTAGTAAGCGGTAAGAAGCCTGATAGCCTAGCTGCTGCATCTATTTATTTAGCTGCCAAGATACTTGGTCAGAAAGTAAATCAACGTAGACTAGCTAAGACAGCCTCAATAAGTACAACAACTCTTAGAAGTAGATATAGAGAACTCAACCAAGTGATTAATGAGTCTTAGAAAGTATTTAACCAATCAGAGATATAACGAATAAGATATATGTAGGCGGTTAGGGTTGCCAAACCAGCTCCCCCTCAGTTTTTAAACTTTTTAAATTCATACGTAATTCATCAATCTTCACTGACTCTAGGGGGCAAGTTTTATCTCCATACCTATCCTAATACCTTCCCTTTTAATTATGCGGGTGCTTTTACATCTTCTTTCAGTTGAGCAATTGCAACTGTGTATGACTGCTGGTCTTGAAAGTATTCTTATATAGTACGTGTGTGAGTATTATTTCTGGGTGCTTTTTTGCCTCAAAAAATTAGTAAGCTTGAAGAAAAGGCCATAAAGCTTCTTCTTAAATATGAGGATAAAGGTTTACTCCAATCAGAATTATGGCATAAGCTTGGGGTAACTAGTAGAGAGGGTTCTAGGATTGCTATAAAATTAGAGAAGAAGGGAATAGTAAAGAGAGTTAAAGAATTTGCTAAAGACCGGTGGACTAGAAGACTTGTCCCACTTATTAGGCAAGTTACCCTTGAACCTATAAAGGGTGCTCCCTGCCCATCCTGCATATACAATAATGTATGTGGTAAGCAGGGTACGGTTTCACCGAATACCTGTGTATGGATAGAAGAGTGGCTAATCTCGTCCTCTAGTTCCTCAAAAAGTATTTAGGAAAACTAAGTTTGAAACCATTATTCTCAATATCTTTTTAAACCTACGAGGTAGATTTCTGAGCTCGTCTTTCTCGTAGCTGAAGGGATAAATCTCTTTACATAACTAAAAGAAGACCTTATCTGTTCTTCAAGCAGTTGAAGCTCACGGCACTCTAATGCTTTCAACATTATTGAACCTCCTCTTTTAACTAACTTGAGAGAGATATTGTATGATTTTTCTGTTAGCTCTATCTGCCTAGCAATATCTACATCTCTAATTCCTGTAAACTTGGGAGAAGCATCAGAGATAGCCACGTCCACTTGTTTCCCATTTAGTACTTGTAATATCTTTTGTATAGTATCTTCTTCAAGAATGTCTGATTGAATAGTGATTATATTTGACTCACTGAATACTTTAAATTTTCTGATATCTACAGCTATTACTAAACCTGTTTCTCCAACAAGTCTGGATGCTGCTTGAGCCATACCTCCAGGCCATGCTCCAAGCTCTACAACAATGTCGCCTTCCTTAATCAATCTAAACCTATTATTTGCTTCAAGCAGTTTATAAGCTGCTCTAGACCTGAAACCTTCAATCTTAGCTCTTCTCCTAAAAATATCTCTATATGCTTCTTCAGCCCAGTTTCGAACCATTCTATACCATAGAATTCAATTGCTACAGTTAATTTAAGGATGTAGATTACTCGTTACTTGAAATTTAAGCACAATAAAGCTAAGCAAGCATGATTCTCTCCTATCCCCTAGAGAGATAGGAAAACATCCTTAATTACTTCGGGTGGTGCATCTGTCTTAAAAGCAGAATAGTCTAGATGTGTTAAAGATGCTCTGTATCCTCTATCTCTTAATTTATCTATTACTATTCTAGGTTTAACAGGGTTTACCTTAAGAATAGATGATATTGTATTTACAGGGTAGTAGCCTATCAATGATGTATCTTCATTCAGCATATATTCTAGTAAACTCGCTGCTTCACGATAGATATCAAGCCCTCCATAAGCATGTTCAATCATCTTCTTAACTATTTCTTCACTAAATAGCTTTCCAAGCCATAGAGGACCAGCAGAAGGTAGGGGTGATAAGCATCTACTACATGAAGATACTGGCACGTCATTAATCCTATATGTATATAATGCTAGGCATCTAGGACAATAAGATATCCAGCCGATCTGTTTAAGAATCTTCTTGGCACGCTCTATCCCTGGAGAGACTTTTACAAAGACTCGGGTATAGTAATCTTTTAGGAATGCAAAGACTGGTTCAGCGGCTAATCCTATTCTAGCAGCTGTTCTAACCATGAAGCCTACTAGGACTCTTATAGCTACTTCTTTTAAGAAAGGAGTTTTCACAGGGTATGAATCGTATTTTCTCAAGCATGAGAGTGGCTTAGACCCTGTTAATGCTGAGAGGTCGGTTGCTGTAGCTCCGAGAATAGAGTTTCTCCCACATCCTCTAAAACTATTCTCTATAAATCTTGCAGGAGAGCCAGCAGGATCTACATCAACATAATTGAATCTGGGTTTACCTCTACCTCTAGATGCAAGTAGTTCATTTGCATCGAGATTGGATGCTTCAAGCTTATCTTCAACGTTGTTTAGCTTAGCATTTACTTTAATCAATTCATATGCATTCTTAGAAATATCATTGACTAAAGCATAATCCACTAAACCAGTCTCTAAGATAATCCTAATACTCCTAACACCAGTACCTGCAAGAGGCTCACAGAGAGTTATCTTCCCATCTTTAAAGTAAGCTTTTAAGAAGAGTACTGCTACATCTCTACTCAATTTCGAGGCTGGATTAAAGAAAGCAGGAAGAGAAGAGGGGGCAAAATCTCTACTATTTGATAAGAGGGGAGATAGAAACCTAGCTCTACCTTCATATCTCAACTCAACGGGGAATGAGAACATCCGCTTCAACTCTTCATAATCTTGAGACATTACCTACACACCCCAACTACTTCCCTTAATGAAGTCTCCACGTTATCTCTAGGAACTAAATCTCTAAACAACTATAAATACAATGCTAAGTCGGAGTTGCTATTCTCTGCTTAAAACATGGCATAATCTACAAGTAAAGATTTTTATTTAAGGTGAGGTCTTTCTAGGAATCTTTAGGGTATAATCTTATAGTTGTTCAGAATTATTTTTAGGCAGAGGAGAATACTATTGATAACATCTCTTTCAATCAGTAATTTTAAAGGAATAAAAAACTGGGAAGATTGAAGAGTTCACAGACATAAATATCATTATCGGAGCTAATGGAGCTGGGATATCAACTATTCTTGAAGCAATATATGCTGCCTCGGCATTGGCTGAATTTATTGACAACATAAGGAGACAAAACAAATTTGATGTAATCGCGTATAGAAGAAGGGGGGAAGCTGGAATGAGTCGAGAAGTTTTCTATGGCGCTCTATGGATACTGAACAAAAACAAGAATTCATGTTAAGCTTTAGCTCAGGCAAAACTATGAATTTCATAATACCATACGTAATTCATGAAAAACTTACTTCAGCCACTAGGAATAAAATGATCTTTCTTAAAAGTAATCAACATTATGTAAATCCTGAAGGGTAGTTATTGATGAAAAGAATAATGTTATAATGAAATCAGGCTTCGTTAAACTTCTTAATTTTTTAAAGAAGAAATAGAATTCTTAAGAGACTGTGCCCTTATTGATAGGATGCTCTACACACGAATGAATTTAATCGAAGAAATTGTTTGGCCAAAAGTATTTACAAGAAGATTGGACAAGATAGTTGTTAACCTTGTAAGAGAAGCTTATGAACCAGACTCTGAATTAACGTCATATATTTCGACAGGCTTAGGTAAAAATTCTTTAACAGTTGGTCTTTCATGAACGGCTGTAAGGGTTGATTATCTTGGTAATGGAGCAAGGACATCTATAGCCTTAGCCTTAATATTATCAACCATGAACCAACAGTCGCTTTAATAGAAGATCCCGAGGTACATCAGCATCCAACAGGGCTTGAGAAGATACTCAGCTTTATGATAGACGTTGCTCAGCTTAACAAGATCAAACTCTTTATAACAACACGGAGCATAGATCTCCTAAGACTCCTCATCACGATACATCCAGCTGACTGCAAGATATTTACATTAAGGAGGAGCAATGGAATCACTCAATTCCGTCAATTTACATTAGACGAAGTTAAAAACTCACTTGAATCCAAGATTGACATTAGAAGAATTATAGAAGAACTACAGATATGAAATTAGTCGAAGCTTCTCGAGAAAGGGTTCAAGCCTATGTTATCTTTGGGGATGGATCGTTAGATAAGAGAGTGTTTAAAACTATTGCATTTAAGTTTGATCATAAAGTAGTGCTTTCAACACCTTTTGTTGAGCATTTGATAGTTTTTACCAAAAGTTCTTAAAGCTATAATTAAATTAATGGATTACGTTGCCTCACCCATTAACTACATGATAGTTATTGATCGTGAGCATGTTGAAGGTGAAAAATACTTAAGAAGAGCCACTAAAGAGTATGGTTTTGAATTAGAAGACTTTACTAAGATTGATGAGTATGCCTATAGGTTAGAAGTTAAAAGAGGGGTAAAACTTCAAGGATATACATGGCGGTCAATGGCTTTAAGAAAAGTAGTATTGAAGAAAATTTAGCTCAAGTTATAGAATTATTCTGTAGAGAAAAGGTGGACCCATCAAAAGATGGGATCAGGAAATGGCTTCGCAGCAAAAATATAAGCGATATAGAACTAGCTGAAAAAGCAGGTGAAAGATCATTTCCCGGAATTATTTCTGCGATTAAGAGATTTATAGAAGACGTAAGCAAAGCGGTAAATTAACTATATCTCCATATGCGCCATCATAATTCTACTCTTACGAATTTAGTCCTTTAATATGTTCTGTTACTCCTTAATACCGATTATACCTTTTGTAACAACATTTTCATTAGCATGGCTAGCGTACTTTACCTTTCCACCAATGTTATCATATTTATATGAGTGGTAGTATGCTTTTTACTCTACTAAGCATATGCATCCTAAGTGAATAATGGAAAATTTATCCATTACTGCCACGGCATTAATATTGTTCTTATGTTATTCTCTGATAACTCAGTTGCTACATTCTCTACATTAGCCTAGACATTAATCCTAGAGGTGTATTTAATCTAGGATATTTGACAAATTTACTCTTTCCAATGATTAAATCATTAACAGTAAACTACGCCAATAATTTCATCAACGACCTAATTATATTAGTATCTTCTCACGAATAATGCGATAAAGAACCCATTACACATATCAGTATGTGGGTAGAGCCTACGAGCTTCAGCTAGACCTCTTAAACCATGCGAACCTATGCTTAGAGACGGTTCTACTAATTCAAAGTTAGGATTTATTCTTAGAAAATCTTCTACAACGTGCTCATTTTCTTCGACTGTTATACTGCATGTTGAGTATATTAAATATCCCCCCTGCTTAACGTGTCTTGATGAGTTTTGAAGTATTTTTGACTGGAAGTTTGAGAACATTTTAATATGTCTAGGCTTAATCACCCATCTATAGAATGGTTCCCTCCATATTAATCCAGTAGAGCTACATGGTGGGTCGACTATCACCTTGTCTACTTCAAGCCTTATTGGTAGAGGTTTCGTAGCATCAGCTTGAATCACTTCAACTATTCTTACATTGAGAAAATTCATTCTCTTCACCTGGCTCTTAATCCTCTTCCATGATGAATCTATAGATATGATTACCCCTTTATTCTTCATCTCCAATGCTGTAAGCCAAGTCTTGATTCCTGGAGCTGAGCATACATCTAGTACAAGTTCATTAGGCTTTGGTTTCAAAATCTTTACTGCATAATAGCTTGAGAAATCATGTATAGTTATTAGCCCTTGATTCATTAGGTCTTTTAATCCTTTAGTGTTTGAAGTCTCTACAAGATAAATGTCTGGGATTCTATTATCCTCTTTGAGGACTATATTTCTTTCTTCTGCTAATTTTAGAATCTTCTCTTTATCCATCTTTAGAATATTCAACGATGCATATATTGGCGGGTTAATCCTATCTTGAAAATCTAGATAGTATTCCGCATCTATCTTACCCATTATTTTTTCTAGATATCTTGTAAACCAGATAGGATAATTTACTTCCACCTCAGGTCTTGAATAGATTAATCTTAGGATGCCAAGATGTTTTTCAAGTTCTTCTGGCCAATTCTTACCCATGGATTGTCTTAACTTAGATACTAGTATAGTGATGTCTCCAAAATCTATTCCACCAATTATACATGATGAAATAAGTTCGAGTATAGTTTTACTTACCCAATCTAGCGTAGAATCAGATATGATGTTTTCTAGATATCTTGAAGCTGATTTCCTATAAATAGAGTAGGTATGTATTATCTTCCTAGCCATTCTTAATTCTTTAATAGTGTATCTTTTTTTCTTTGCTGCAAGATATAACGCGGAGCTAGGAGAGATACTAGTCTCCTGACACAGTTTAAGAGCTTCTATAGAAAGTATGATGGCTTCCGGGTCCACTCGTTATAGCCCATTTATCAGCTTTGAGCTATCCTATTAATATTTTCATAGATAAGTATCTATGTTTATAAAAGGAAATAAGTAAGTATATGCTTGTAACTTTAGGATGGGTCAGACTAGTCTTGATGAGCATCTGAAGTTTAAGTCTTATTTCTTATTGGGATGTGCTTATGATGGTAGAGAAGGTAAAGCATATCTGAAGCTTTTAGATATGGAAGATAATAAGGTAGAGATTCTGTATGATGAGTCAGGCCATAAACCGTATTGTTATGTTTTGGAAAGCCCTGAAGAAGTAGAGAACCTTAAACTTCAAGGAGTAGTAAAGATTGAGGTTGAGAAGAAATATGATTTATTCAGAGATAGAGAAGTGAAACTTACTAAGATTTATGCTAGTGACCCGCTAGCTATTGGTGGTACATCAAATTCTATTAGAGAGAAGCTGAGGGCATGGGAAGCCGATATACCGTACCATCTCTGTTATCTATATGATATGAAGCTTGTACCGAGTATTCCATATCGTCTAGATAATGGAAAACTCTTAATAGCCGAGCCGGATAGAGATAAGATTAGGAAGATAATAGAGAAGTACTTTCCAGATTTATCAAAAGATGATAAAAAGATCATTGAAGAATGGATAACATTAATGGAAGTGGAACAGTGTAAGCTTAAACATTTATCAATAGATATTGAGGTTCTCTCACCTATAGCTACACGTGTCCCATCTCCTGATAAGGCTAGAGATAAAGTCGTTGCAGTTTCTATGGTTGGAAGCGATGGTAGAAGGGAAGTCTATTTATTGAAGACTCCTAATTTCACTGAGGTAGAAGGAAATACTGAGTTTACTATAAAGTTTTTTGATGATGAAGTAGAGATGTTGAAGAAAGTCTATGAAGTAATTGAAGAATATCCCATAGTGGCCACGTTTAATGGTGATGATTTCGATATGCCGTATCTTAGACATAGAGGTGAACAGCTTAAGATCCCTAAGGAAAAGATACCTATAACGCTGGGTAGAGAGGGAGCTTCGTTAAGGAAAGGCATCCACATAGACCTCTATAGATTATTCAATAATAAGAGCATTCAAGTATATGCTTTCGATAATAAGTATAGAGAACATACGCTTGAAGCAATAGCTCAATCATTAATAGGTAAGGGAAAAGTATTAATAGATAAACCGATTAGCCAGTTAACTAGTAGTGAGCTGGCAAGATATAGTTTTTACGATGCATTACTCGTCCATGAACTACTAACATTTGATGATGAACTACTACTAAAATTATTAATTGTTATCTCTAGGATTAGCAGGCTGCCTATAGAAGATGTTTGTAGACATGGTGTTTCAGGATGGATAAAGAGTCTACTATATTATGAGCATAGGAAGCGGGGATATCTTATACCTAGGTCTGATGAACTAATAGAGGAGAAAGGGGTAATCTCTACTAAGCCTGTTATCGAAGGGAAAAAGTATAGAGGAGCAATAGTCGTCGACCCTATACCTGGAGTACATTTTAATGTAATCGTTTTAGACTTCGCTTCTCTATATCCATCTATCTTGAAAGAGTGGAATCTAAGCTACGAGACTGTAAGATGCATACATGAAGAATGTCGAGATAACATTGTCCCAGAGACTACTCACTGGATATGTAAGAAGAGAAGAGGGATACAGAGTGAATTAATTGGATGTTTAAGAGATATTAGAGTTAGAATATATAAACCATTAAGTAGCGATAAAAATCTGCAAGATCTTCAGAGAAGATGGTATGGAGTGGTCCAGAGAGCTCTGAAAGTATTCTTAAATGCTGCTTACGGCGTCTTCGGGTTTGAAGGCTTCTCACTATACTGTCCACCAGTTGCTGAGAGTACTACAGCTATCGCTAGATATATATTCCTTGAAACAATTAGTAAAGCTAAATCAATGAATGTCGAAGTAATATATGGAGATACAGACTCACTCTTCCTTAAAGCAAAAAATGAGGAAGCAATAGAAGAAATGCTTAACTGGGCGAGGAAGAATCTACGTCTAGACCTTGAGATAGATAAGAAGTATAATTATATCGTTTTCTCGATGAGGAAGAAGAATTATCTAGGATTAACAGATAAAGGCGTAGTAGATGTTAAGGGATTAACTGGGAAGAAGAAGCATATACCTAGATTCATTAAAGATGCATTTGAAGAAATGATTAGAGTCCTCCAGGAAGTCAAAGATGAGGATAGTCTCAGGGAAGCGAAAGACACAATACGCGAAATAGTTAGAACATGGTACAATAAGCTTAAGAATGGAGAGTTTGAGCTTCAAGATTTATCATTTAGGGTTATGTTATCGAGGGGTGTAGAGAAGTATGTTAAGACTACGCCTCCACATGTTAAAGCCGCGAGGAAACTGATCCAGAAAGGAATACAAGTAAGTTCAGGAGACATCATCGAATACGTGAAAACTAAAGATAAAGATGGTGTAACACCACTACAGTTCGCCCGTAAAGACCAGGTAGATGTTGATAAGTATGTAGAATACTTGACGTCAACCTTTGAACAAGTCTTTGATGCATTAGACCTAGACTTCGAAAAAATAATCGGAGTAACAAGTTTGGAAAGATTCTTCTAAAGATTACTTAAGTAAACTTCACAAAACTTTTCATTAAAAGCTTCATTATTAAGTCCGTCAACATCAGATTACAGAGTTTTGCTAGGTAAAACATTTAATTGCCGAAAACATGAAATTTAGTAACAGCTAAAAATCGTTAAAAACTTATTAAATGCCAAGAACCATCATTATGCGTAGTCAGGTGCTTGTGCTTGTCTATGGTTCCTCGTGGTAAGTTAATTGGAATGCAGGTCTATAACCCAGATGGAACATTTGTTGGAACGGTACAGGATATTGCTTTACCACTTGGAGGGGGAGAGATGGGTATTCTAATACTGACTAAAGCTCAAACGACAGAGACTATTCAGTGGAGCAAGATCGCAGCGATAGGGGATATAATGATCTTGAAAGAAAAAATTGAGGTAAAGACTCAGACTTCTGAAATCAGTTCACAGTATGCTGTCCCAACTGCTCCATCAACAATTTCAGCACCAGCTAAAGAAGGAAAAAGAGGTCTAGGAGTCATAACTAGCGTATTTAAGAGGGAAGGGAAGCCTGCTTGCCCAACATGTGGTAAGCCTCTAACATATATTGAACAATACAAGAGATGGTACTGCTATAATTGTAGTAAGTATGTTTAGATATCCATTAAGCAAAGAAACCAAGAATGTGAGAACTAAAGAATAGTAATAGAATTACTTTATTCTTTGAATAAAATCTTCTTTATTTACAATATATCTTTCATGTATGCCGTACCCTATTAGTTTATCTTCTAAGTATGCTGCAACATAAAAGATTAATCTTCTACCATCTATCTCAAGTAGCTTCGCTTCTATCAAGATCTCAGAATTTATCGGCGCAGGTTTTACATGATATACATCTACATGTATACCGACTGTTGTTTGATCTTGTGTAAGAAGATTATCTATGTTAACTCTACATGTATGCTCCATGAAGAGTATCATAGCAGGTGTCGCTAAAACTTCAACCCCACCTGAGCCGAGATGCTTCGCTGTATACTCAGATGTAACAATATATTTTTCTCTAAAAGTTAAACCTGGCTTTAGACTCATAAATACTATATTGAGTAATGATTTTATAACTGTTTCCCTAAAAACATTCATAATCCAGCAGACATATTTTCTGTGTTCTCTCTTTCATACATTCTTAATATTAGAGCTATGTGAAGAGAACATGTAGTATCACAAGTATTGTTGTTAGAATTGTGGTCGGCAAGATTAATCTGTATGTTTTTGGTATTTCTGTTTTGTAATATTCTGCCGACATTACGAGGCATGCGTGTGCAGGGCTAAGCATTGCTCCAACAAATCCTCCAGTAAACGATAACAGAAGCCTCTCAGGGTTAAATAATGGTATAAGCGGTGGAAAAGCTAAAGCAATATATGTAAACTCTACACCTGTTCCAATAACAATTACAAGAGGTATTAAGAAAACAGCTACGTCAGCGTAACCTGACAAGATATCTGCGAGGAAATGGGCCACATTGCTCTTCTCGATATATTTACTGAAGATGAATGAAAATACAACTATCAGTATAAACGTTGAATTAACTGAATACTTTAAAGCATGAGTTAACTTCTCTTTTACTGGTCTGTATATGAGGATGAAGATTATCAAAGTTATAGCTACGGATAAAACAATATTCAAATTGAATATAATCGATAACACTGCTATCGAAATGAAAGGCCATGCATGCACCATCTTCTTTAGATTACTTCTATGAGCCTTCTTGATTCTATGTGTATTTCTATTTATCTCTCTATACCCAAATATAATTCCCGATACTAAAGCTGCTAAAGTTATAGGCATATTTAACATCATTATGTAGCTTGATGAGAGACCGAGCAATCCAGAGGCCAAGATCACTCCCTGATAGAGAGGCCAAGTAGTTATCCATAGATGTCTAAACCAGTAATTTATGAAAGTCTTTACATCACTCCTTAACCCCATATTATTATATAATGGGTCGACAACTACAGCTGATACGTAGGCTCCACCAGGCATTGGAAGTAAACCTATAACTGCAGGCGTCGAGAATGCAGCAAACCTTGGACCGATGACTTCAAAGCTTTCGATAAGTGAGTTAGAGGCTCCAACAGAATTATATATATCTGCTAGAAACATTGAGAGAGTTAATGCAACTAATGTCTGGAGCATCTGCAAGTTGAACGCATCTATAGTAGCTTTAAAGATCTCAGTTCCTAAAGATAGTGTTCCATATAGAATTGCACCTAAAGCTAGTGCAATACCTACATTTACTTTTCTGAAAACTAGGAATATAACAGTTATTATTGAGATGAGCAGAGTAATCCACGGACTTATTAACGTCATCTAGCTCTATAGAACTGTATCGAAACGATTTAATAAATTAATTCAAGAAATCCTACTCGTAAGATGTGGTCTCATAAATTTTTATTATGTTAATGAGTTCAGACATTCTCTATAAATGACCAGAGGCTCCTGTTGATAATCACATCTTCTAAGACTCTCCTAGCATATCCTTCATCTATGTTTAGGATTAACGCGTTTAGATGTTTGCAGAAGCTTAATGAAGTTCGAGTTCTAGACCAATCAGCACAATCATGAATTATTATACGTTTTTCTAAATCTATTATGATATTGTAATCTTTTACCTTTGCCGATAGATGCTGCTCAGTTGCTTCTCTTACCTCAATCAAGTCTTTTGTAATCTCTTTAGCTCTCTTCAACCTTACCCTATCAGTTAGCATTGCAAGCAATTCTTCAATTTTCTCAGGAAGCTTCTCTGGAAGGAGATGAAGCATATGACTAGGCTGCTGTATCTTTACTTCCCGGAGATTCTTCTCTACTTCTTCGAGGATCTTTCTCTGAGTAGGTGTGATTATTTCAAGAATTTCGAGGACTTGAAGTGCATTGTGTACAGCGTAACCTTTAAAGTGATTATTAAAATATCCATATACTCTTCCGACTTTATCTCTTACTTCTAGAATCTTCTGTTTCCACTCATTTAATTCACCTAAGCTATAATGGTAGTAGTACCATGGGTTTCTACCTCTTCCATGCCATCTAATGTATGCGAAATCTGTAGTAATGTAGGTGTAGGGTGGAAGGAGAGGTTCATCTACGATAGTGTATGCTACATCGTACTTTGAGAGTAGATTCAAGACATCTTCTCTAAGCCATGAAAGATCTCTAAACTCTACAGCATACCTGAACTCTCCAACTGTAAGATCCAGGAATTCTCTGAATACTTCATAATATTTATCATAACTATATCTCGGAGGCAGCTGGATGAGTAGGGAGGCCAGCTTCCCAGCCCTATTAACCGGCTGCATCAACTCTATGAATCTATCTAAGTCTTTCTCTACACCTTTTGAGAGGTCAAGCCTCTTTTGGTGAGTTATCAACGATGGTAACTTAGCTGTAAAAACAAAACCATCAGGAGTGGAATTTATTAATCCTTTAATTAGTTCTATAGAAGGATAAGAATAGAAAGTTGAGTCTACTTCAACTGTATTAAAAACCATGCAGTATTTCTTTAGCTTATGCTTCTCAGACTTATAGAATACGTTCTCCCAGTCTGAGTAACTCCATCCGCTAGTCCCTATGAAGATCCTTGACAATCTCCAAGGTTGATAAGATCAGTAACTAGATTATGTATGTTTCCAGTTTATCTAGAGCAAAGCATACAGTCATAATCACTAGTATAATCTTGGGGTTATACGGTTACTTATATTGTAAGATGATTGCTGGGAAACTTCTTAAAAATAGGTTTCATATATTAACATTAGTGTATGTCTCGGATACACATACTTGTCGGGTGCGGTGGGTGGCATTACTTCAAGGTATTAGATGAAGACCCATTGAAAATGTATTCATTAGCATTTAAGTTCGTTGAAGTTAATTCAACTTTCTATACATTACCAAGCCTCGAGACTATAGTTTCATGGAGGAAGCGTGTACCATTGGATTTCGAGTTCACGGTTAAAGCGAATAGAATCATTACACATTTAGAAGCATTAAGATTAACAAATACTACATTAAAGGCTTTAGAAGAAATGCTTAAGATATGCAAAACCCTCAATTCTAAAGTACTAGTATTAGAGACGCCGAAGAATCTAGATCTACAATATATTCTTCAAAACCTAAAAAGCATCCTAGGGGAGGTTAAGTTTAATGAAGTGAGATTAGCTCTAGAACCTAGATGTGGATGGTATAGTGATAGCAATGCATCATTAGATGAGTTTCAGAGTATGGGTATAATACCTATAACAGATTATTCTAGAGAAGAACCACCATATGATGATGAAGAAATATCATATAGTAGATTATTTGGTTTAGGCGAACATAACGTATATCAATTCACAGATGAAGACCTTAAACTAATCAAGGAGAGAGCTGATAGAAGAAAATCCAAAAAAGTTTATCTAAGCTTTCATGGAATCTCAATGTATCTTGATGCCGCTAGAATGGAGAGGTTCATAAAGAAAGGTGACCTACCACCTATTACGAGTAGTTATGGAATAGATTCATAGATTCTCTCTTTATATGGAATGTAAATCATAGATTGAACACTTTAGACAGTGGATAAACTACCATGTAAACTCTTAATATATGTTCTCCTTTAGGGATAGTAGTGTAATGTATTGATTGTTGTACCTCTCTTTAACAATCTTGATATTCTCCATCTCAGCCATACACAATACTTCATTTATACTTCTACCTAGCAGATATGCTACTCTTTCTACTTTCGCCTCACCACCCTCTCTTTGTAGAACTTCTCTTAAAGCCCTCTCCTTATAATCTCCCATCCTAAACCATCTAGAACCCCTATACAATCCATCATTCATAGAGTCCTCATTCATGGCTAGGTATGTCATGTGTCTATCACAGTAATATCCTAAAACCCTGCCATCCTTAACACGTATCCATCTAGACTCATTAGAACATCCATCGAAACAACACCTATCCATCGACCATCATTAAGCATAGTATAGTGTATGGGGTTAAAAAGTCAAGCTTAACAAGCTTGGAAGGCTTAGCAAGCTTAACCATAAATATACACTAATCCATAATAAGATAAACATCCTTATATTCTGAGGGGTTTCGTCTTCGGATAGTTTGATTTATGAGCTTCTTGGCTTGGGCTACAAGCTCACTGACAGGAAGCTCTCCCATTCTCTAATATATGATTTAAGCTGGTTAAACATTCTCTCAGTATCCTCATTAGAAAGATTAAGTTCTTCTTCAAGTCTTCACATATCTACTGAATCCTTAACCTTCCATCCATGATGTATAGGTAGATAGGTAGATTGATCTGGAGGTATAGTAGGCTTCTCCAACCTATAGTATAGTCTTGATTAATGTAGCTAGGGAGCATGGCTATTATCTCTATGTAATCATAGTATGTCTTCCCGTCTAAGCATTATCTCTTTCCTAGCTTGAACTTCTTTACAATATAGTATCCTGAATATGCTGTAATTAATGTAGATATAGCTATTGTTGAAGAGGTAATTATGGAGTAGATTAATAGTTCCACCCTCCACGTAATCAATCCTAAGATGAAGGAGGATATGCTGCATAGAGTGAAGTAGAT
>Ga0209393_1000283_pt1 | contig 25485 bp, 16 predicted proteins | sample SSWtaG_2_FD_184117 | JGI IMG/M metagenome (GOLD analysis project Ga0209393, IMG submission 184117) | Hot spring microbial communities from Sandy's Spring West, USA to study Microbial Dark Matter (Phase II) - SSWsed_130316 (SPAdes)... | ecosystem: Environmental > Aquatic > Thermal springs > Hot...
CTATGGAGGTTGCCTTTGAGGGTTCAGCTAACTATGCGGGGGGTCTTGGGGTTTTAGAGGCTGATAAGTTCTACGCCGCTGGTAGGCTTGGTTTACCCTATATCCTCATAGCCCCCTTCTACCCCTATGGCTATGTGGACTACAATACTGTTGACGGCCCGCGCCTAGTAGAGGTTAGGCATAGGCATTCTCCTTCATTTCTAGCCAGGCTTAGCCATATTGGAGGTTTAGAGGTTAGAGGCAGGCATGGTAGGCTTGTAGCGGAGGTTGAGCTGTTAGAGTATAGGAGTGGGTCTGCTAGGGCAGTGTTATACAGGGTTTTAAGGCCTAGGAGGCAGGCTTCTTTGTTCAAGCACCTCTACAGGCATCATGAGGATGAGTGTACATACTATATTACAGCGGCCGCTATAGCCTCTAAGGTGGCGTCGAAGCTTATATCAGATGGTTCTATCGTCGATGTTCAGGAGGCGCATCTAGCCCTAGCTTTATACATGCTACCTAAAGGTGTTAGGAAGAGGTTTATAACACACACCCCGGGGCCGTGGGGTCACCCTAGGCTTTGTAGGAGTGAAGCTGAGGAAATCCTAGATATAAGCCTGCCGGATGTGAGAACAGCGACGGAGGCGGCTATGGAGGAGGCTTTCGAGGTATACGCTGTGTCACGAGCACATGCTGAGACCACGAGGAGGCTGTTCCCAAAGTATGCTGATAAGATAAGCTATGTTACCAACGCCATAGACCTAGAGAGATGGGTTAGAGTTAAGAGTGCTGACAGCCCCGGCAAGCTGTGGGGGGAGCATCTAAGGCTAAGAGGGGAGCTGGAATCCCTCATAGCAGGGCTTACGGGTAAGAGAGCAGGAGGGAGGATGATAGCTTCGTGGACTAGGAGGATCGTAAGGTATAAGAGGCCATACTACGTTGAGAGATTAGCCCAAGAGGAGAGTCTTAGAGATAGAGTGTTCCTCCTCGTAGCAGGCAAACCTCATATACAGGATGAGTGGGGTAGAAGTCAGGCTGAGAGGCTCGCAAAGCTTTCAAGGGAATTAAACAACATAGCCTTCCACCCGTCATACGATGTGGAGATAGCTAGATACAGCCTCACAGGGGCTGATATACTGTTATTCACGCCATTCCCAGGATGGGAGGCTAGCGGGACCAGCCAGATGAAGGCTGGAGCCAACGGAGTCCCAGTACTCTCATCGAGAGACGGGGCAAGCTTAGAGCTCATAGAAGACGGGGTTAACGGGTGGCTCTTCGGATCCCAGCTGGAGGAGTTCATAGACATTGAGCATGATGAGAGAGCCTTAAAGATAGATGAAGAGGACTACAAGGACCTCGTTAAGAAGCTCGAGCTAGCACTAGACATGTACGAGAATAGGAGAGAAGAGTACATGGAGGTAGCGTATAACGCTTACAAGAGCATAACACCTAAAGCTGATATAAGAAGGCTTCTAAAGGAATACTACCCAGAATTCCTAGGGAGCTAACCAGCTCAACCAACCTACACTAATATCCTAAAACCCTCAGCAACATTACAATTGAAAGCCTCGCCTTTTAAGGCGGGGTGAGGGAAGGTTTATAAGTTATGGTGTTTCTCAGGCTTAATGAAGGAGCTCCAACCCCAACTGCCCCTCAAATGGCAGATGTAAACCCGAATCGATAGGGGGACCTCTCAGCCCTAAAGGGGGACCCTCGCCTCTTCAGGGCTGGGAGGAGGTCAGCTAAATAGTAGATTGTAGGGAGCTGAACATAAGGGGTGGTAGACCTTTAAGTTCTACGTTTAAACCTAAATTTGGAGGCTAAGGTTGATTGAGTGGTTTGTAGTGTTTTTCGGTCACTTCTACCAGCCTCCCCGTTTTAACCCTTGGATTGAGTTTGTAGACTATGATATCTCCGCTAGCCCCTTTCACGACTGGAATGAGAGGGTAGCTATTGAGTGCTATTCTAGGCTTTCTAATGCACCTCTTTATAGTGAGGATGGGTGGGTCCTGGATGTTGTTAACATATACTCTAGGATATCCTTCTCCTTCGGCCCTCTTCTACTTGAATGGCTTAGATCCAGGTTTCCCAGGGTTTATGACGCTGTGGTTGAAGCTGATAAAGAGTCTTTATCTAGGGAGGGTTTCGGTAACGCTATTGCTCAGCCTTACTCCCACATTATAATGCCTCTCGCTGATAGGAGGTATAAGGAGCTAGCTGTTAACTGGGGGGTTAAGTTTTTTGAGAGGACCTTCGAGAGGTATCCTGAAGGCTTCTGGCTACCTGAGGCGGCTGTTGACTATGAGACTCTCGAGGTTCTAGCGGATTACGGTATCAAGTACGTTGTGCTAGCACCGCATCAGATTGAAGCTATTAGGGTTGGCGGTAGGTGGGTTAAGGTTGGTAGAGCCGATCCTAGGATCTCATATAGGATAGTACTACCGTCTGGTAGGAGTATAGCTGCAGTGGTGTACGATGATATCCTATCCAGGGAGGTCTCCTTCGGCAACCTACTCGATGATGGGAAGGTCTTAGCTTTAAGGATAACCGAGTCCTTCAACGAGCTCCTACAAGAACCGCAGCTCGTCAGCATTGCTAGTGATGGCGAGGTTTACGGCCATCATAGGAAGCGTGGTGCGGAGGAGCTATCCAGAGCATTAAGCATACTGGACTCCATAGACCACATTAGGGTTACAAACTACTCAAAGTTCCTAGCGGTAGCACCGCCAAGGGTTAAAGCTAGGGTTGCTGAGAGGACGTCCTGGAGTTGCCCCCACGGGGTTGAGAGGTGGAGAGCTAATTGTGGGTGTGGCTCCGAGATTAGACCTGGGTGGAGTCAGGAGTGGAGGGCGCCATTACGTAGAGCTGTGGACCTGCTATCCTCCGAGGTCTTAAGGGTCCTGGAATCCCGGGGGGCTAAGCTATTCAAGGATCCGTGGGCTGCGGCCTTGGAGTACATTGAGGTGCTATATGGTAGGGAGCTGGGTGGGATCGCCTTGTTTATGGAGAAGCACCTACTAGAAAAGGGGAGTCCGGGAGCTGTGGTTGAGGCTTTAAAAGTACTGGAGGCGTTGAGGAACGCTCTTCTAGCACAGTCTAGCGATGCGTGGTTCTTCGAGGATCTCTACAGGTTTGAACCGTTGCAAGCGTTAAAGCACATTGCTAGATCTCTGGAGCTCCTAGAGGATCTAGGTATCAGAGGCTACGAGGCTACGATTAGGGAGGTGTTGAGAAGTGCTCAGAGCAATAGGGGTATTAGGGGGGATGAGCTTGTTGATGAGATCGCCAGGTCCAAGGTTGACCCGGCTAAGATTGTAGCTATCTACGCTGTGAAGTCTTTAAGAGGCTCTGTAGGCGATGAGGGTGATGTCTACTCCTACACCGTATCAAGGTCTAGGAGGGATAGGCTGAAGTTTGGGTCAACGCAAATCGATATGGGTGTTGTCAACGTGCTATCGAAGGTTACCTTAGAGCAGAACACCCTATACTACGTCTTAATCCACCTGGGAGGCTGGAACTTCTACGTGGGAGTAGGCTACCTAGAGAGACCTGAGGATTACATTAGGGTTAGCGACCTCTTTAAATCCAAGGTCGCGTTGATACCGCAACCAGCTCTAGTGGAGCTATTAAATGAACAGTTTAAGGGTAACGTTTACACATTATCTGAACTACCACTAGATGATCAGGTCGACGTTGCACTATGGGTTTTAGAGGATTTAAAGAGCTCCCTTAAAGGCTATCTCGAAGGGCTCCTCTCAACCTTAGTACCGTTGCAGAGGCTGTTGAAAGCCACTAATGCTAGGATCCCAGGTTACCTTACAAGCGCTATCTCCACACTACTAGCTATTAGGCTCGAGGAGAGCCTTAGAGAACCTAGCTTAGAGGATCTTAGAGAGCTTATGAAGCTAGCCGAGGACCTAGGAGTGCCAGTAGACCCCTATGTTGAAGAACTGCTATCGTTAAAGCTTCTAGAGCTCCTAGAGAGGGTTGAGGTAGACCCGTTAAACGTAAGGATCCTAGAGGGGGCTCTTAGTCTAGCTGTACTTCTAGATGAGATGGGGGCTCTTGAAGGCCGCCTTGTGGAGGAGGCTAGGGTTAAGGTAGCTTTGCTGAAGAACAGGTACTATAGTGGCATTAGGAGTGCTGCTGATGCGGGGGACGAGGTTTCATGGGTTTGGATTAAGCTATTTACCTCCCTATCTAGAACGTTAAGGGTTAGGGTTTAGGTTGGAGCTCTTCGCACCAACAAGCATAGAGAGGGTGTGGATGGTAAGCTTCGAGTACTCTGGAGTGGCGAGCTTAGGCGGTCTAGGGGAGGCTGTGAGAGCTAGGGCTGAGATGCTAGCTGAGAGAGGTGTTAATGTAACGGTCTTCATGCCGTCCCACGGCAGGTATATGGATTTCCTGTTGAAAGCTAAGCTTGGGCTTAGAAACTCCGAGTTCTCTGATTGCGGGTATAGGAGGGGCGTTGACGGTGTCTACTACCACTACTGCATTGGGGCTGAGGAGGCTAACATTAAGGGTGTCAGGGTAGTTATGTTCAAGGGTCTTGACAGGGTTACTAGAAGTGTCCTAGACGAGTGGAACATATACTCGATGGCGGAGGAGAAGGCTTCACTTCTAGCTAGGGCCATTAAAGCTTATACACAGAGAGCTAGAGAGCTCCCAGACATAATCGACGTCCACGACTGGCACAGCGTCCTAGCCGGGGTTGTTGCTAGGCAGGAGGCTGAGAGGAGGGGGCTAGCTGTGCCTCTAATCTACACTATACATCTATCAGGTTCACCCAGCTTTCCCTGGCACTACGCATCCCAGGATTGGTCGGGCTTATCCAACGGGCCTCACCTAGTCTGGAGGGTTACAAGACATAATGTTGAGCACTACAGCCAGGTGTGGGATTCTGTCTACGGTAACGTTGAAGCCTTCGGGGTTCAAGAGGCTGACGTAGTAGTTACAGTTAGCATCTCCTACCTCAAAGAGGAGCTATTCAGGAAGTACGGTGATTGGATTGCCGGCAAGTCGTGCGTCATCTACAACCCCGTAGATCTTAGGGTTAGCGATGTTGAGGGGTGGATTCTGGAAAGGTATGGAGGGTTCCATGCTGGTTTAGAGTGGAGGATCTTAGATGAAATGCTAGGAGGCTACAGGAGGTTAGGCTACCTAGATAGAGGTGGCATACTCCTAGTAGCCCTAGGTAGGCTTACATGGCAGAAGGGCTTCGATGTAGCTGTTAGAGCTTTAGACTACTCGCCTTCAACGAGGTTACTAGTTCTAGGTGTATCTATCGGAGATTACGGTTTTGAGAGCACGCTTAAGAGGCTCGTTGAGGAGAGGCCCGGCAGGGTTATGGTCTTGTTCGATAGAATCCCCTTTGATGTTAAGAACGCTGTGGTAAGGCTAGCTAAGGCAACAGTAGTCCCCTCAAGGTGGGAGCCTTTCGGGCTCGTAGCTTTGGAGTCAATGGCCTTAGGGACTCCTGTAGTGGCGTCAGCCGTAGGGGGTCTTAAGGAGGTTGTAGTTGATCTCAGGCTGGATCCTAACGGTACAGGGCTCCTCGTTAGACCAGAAGATCCCCAGGATATAGGGGTGGCTATGGAGTCTATAGCGATGTTGATGAGCGGGGGCGGCCCTAACGCTATCCCTTTAAATGAGCTTAAAGGCCGAGCGGGTGCTGGTATAGAGTCTAGGATTAGAGGTAGTTGCGTCAGGTTTGTCGATGAGCACTTTAGGAGGTCTGCCGTGTACAGTCAGCTTGAAGTATGCTATGAGAAGGCTAGGCAGATGGCCTACTATAAGGCTATCTCATCCCACTACGCCTAGGTGGTTTAATTGGTTGACCTAGTCCTCCTGTTCGAGGTACACCAGCCGCTACGCATCATACCCCTCACGGACGTGCCTCCAGGCTTTAGAGTGGAGGATCCGCTAGAGCTTTTCAACTGGGATCTAAACTGGGCCGTCTTCGATAGGGTTGCAGAGAACGTCTACGTTAAAGCTTCGAAGATACTATTAGAGGCTTTAAGGGAGAACGAGGAGTTTAAGGTAAGCTTCAGCATCTCAGGTATCACCCTTGAGCTGATGAGGAGGAGGGCCCCTCAAGCCCTAGAACTACTTAGGGATATAGCTTCCACGGGGAGGGCCGAGTTCATAGCTCAAACATACTACCACTCCCTTGCATGGTTCGTTGATATTGGCGAGTTCACATCCCAGATCGCAGACCAGGTTAAGCTTGTTGAGGAGCTCTTAGGCTACAAACCTACATCGGCTGAGAACACAGAGTTCATATACAATAATGATGTTGCCTGCACCCTACACAATATGGGGTTTAAAGCCACTGTAACTGAAGGTGTAGACTGGATACCAGGGTTCAAGGGGCCTAACTACGTCTACGAAGCGTTCAGATGCCCTATAAGGGTTCTTACGAGGAACTATAGGTTAAGCGATGACATTGGATTCAGGTTTAGCTTAAAGATGTGGGATCAATACCCTTTAACAGCTGATAAGTACGCCTCATGGCTTTCTAAATCCCAAGGTGACGTGGTGCTAGTAGCCTTAGACTATGAGACCTTCGGAGAGCACCAGAGACCTGAAACCGGGATATACGAGTTCCTCAAATGGCTTCCAAGAGAGTCTATCAAAGCTGGTGTGGGGTTCGCAACGGTAACAGAGGCTGCTTTAAAATATAGGCCAAGAGGGGTTCTAGACGTTCCACCATGGTCTACCATAAGCTGGGCTGATGAGAGGGATATATCGGCATGGCTTGGAAACGAGGTGCAGAGGCTAGGGCTTGAGGTTCTGAAAACACTCTACAGCTACGCTAAGGCTGTAGGCGGCGAGGCCCTTAGAGTTTGGAGGCTCTACTCCCTAAGCGATCACTTCTACTACCAAGCCACTAAGACCGGGCCTGCGGGCGAGGTGCACAGCTACTTCAACCCTTACGGGAGCCCCTATAAGGCTCAGATAGTGTACCATGTGGCTCTCAAACTCCTAGAGGAGTATATCGTCAGGCTGGCTAAAACGGATTACTGTAGGTTCCTTGAGAGGTTTAGAGCCCCTAGGAACCTCTGCTACCACGTAACCCTAGCAGGCGGCCTGCTTGAAGCTTGTTCTCTAAAAGAGCTTAATGACATGCTGGGAAGACTCCCCGAGCGTATAGTGGAAGAGCATGTGGTGAAAGGTTACGTTGATAGGTGGGTTGAGGAGGTTCTACTAGCTGAGGGGGGCTTAGAGTACATTAGATCACGGTGTCCAAGCCTAGCGTCGCGTAGCCTTAACACTACGCGTAGCATTTAACGTTGAATATAGCGTTATACATACACTGCGTAACGTTAATAAATTCCAAATATAATGTAAGCTAGGATGGGTGCAGTCTACAATCTTGATAAGGAAGGCTTTCATACCAGTGGGGGGTCTAGGAACTAGGTTATACCCTTTAACCGTTGAAACCTCTAAGGCTATGGTAAGGTTTCTCAACAACTTCCTCGTAAACTTCATAATGAGGAGGCTGGCATCTCAGGGTATAGAGGAGTTCTACCTAGGTGTTAGCGGCTACTTTAACTATAAGGCTCTACACGACCACCTAGGCGGCGGCTTTAGGATTAGGCTTGCCCCTGGAGTGAGTAAGCTAGCTAGGATAAGATATCAGCCTAACGAGGACAGCGTTGGCAACGCCCACTCTATAAGGATACTCCTAGAATACTATAAGGTTAAAGAGCCTATACTAGTCGTTCAAGGCGATACCGTGGCCGACATTAACGTGAGGAAGCTCTACAAGAGGCATAGAGAGACTGGGGCTTTCATGACCATAGCTTTAAAGGAGATAGATGATGTGGAGGAGCTGAAGCACTTCGGCGTAGCAGTTTTAGATGAGAAGGGCTTCATAAAGGGGTTTGTCGAGAAGCCTAAGAGGGTGGAGGATGCTCCATCACGTTTAGTTAACACAGGCATATACCTTATATCGGAGGAGATGGTGGAACTACTGTTATCAGAGGAGTTTGGTAAGATGGTTGAGGAGGGCAAGGCGGATTTCGGGGCTCACGTCATACCGAAGATCATAGGCGACGGGAGAAAGGTTGCAGGCTTCCTTATGGATGGCTACTGGTTTGATATTGGAACACCTGAGAGGTACATAGAGGCTTCACTATACCTGCTTAAAACTCTTAAAGCCGAGGAGCTAGAGGTAGCAACCGTTTATAAAGGTGTTAGAATGCAAGGTTATAGCCCAGCTTCAAGAGCCCTACACATAGACATTGTAGAGAGATCTGCACGTGGAGTAATAACCTTTGAAGGAGACGTACTATTAGGTCGACATGTAAGAATCGAAGATAACGTGAGGATCGCGGACACCATAATAGACAACTACACTATCGTAAGGAGCGGGTCTACCATGGAGAGGAGCGTAATAATGGATAGGAGTGTTATAGGCCAGCGATCAGCGATTAGGAATAGCATTATAGGGAGGCACGCGAGGATCGGGAGAAACGTTAGGATAGAGGCAAGCTACATAGGGGATAATGTGGTAGTAGAGGATAACGTTACACTTGAAAACTGTAAAATCTGGCCTCACAGGATCATCAAGAGCGACTATAAATGCGTTAACGAAACTATAATGTAAGGTTAGAGGTGTAGCCGAGAAGCGGTGCTCCCGGATTCCCGTTTAAGCTCCCATACTATAGTAGCTCCACCACCATAGGGAGCTCCTTAAACCTCTATCGACGTCATGAGCCTAAGGTCGCAGTTTAATGGTTTACGGTGATCTTTACACTCCAGTGTGCTCTAAGAGGGTGTCTACACGTGCTTTAAGCTCCTAAACTTAATACATGGTGTTCAGCTCTTAATTGTATGTATTATCTAATATCTTTAAACTACTCCTATTAACCTGGTTGAACGGGCATCCTGGATCGGGCCCTTTAAGGTTACCGTAGTAAGCGTATGCCCTAGCCCTACAGCCACCACATATATACTTGAACTGGCATGTGCCTCCACCGCACATGTAGTTATGCTCTCTATCTCTAAGCTCGTTAAGAACTGGGCTATTATGCCAGATATTGAGTAGGCCGTCTCTCAATACATTACCAACCCTAATTGGTATGAAAACACATGGTTGGGCATCACCGTTAGCTTCGATAGCCATGTAGGTAATCCCAGCACCACATCCGCCTATTAACTCAGCTATAGCTATAGGGGCTACCGGGAATGAACTACTATCATTGAAAGCTAGGAAGTGTGATGCTAAACCCCCCTTAGCTATGGTGATTAAAGAGTACATGGGGGCTGTTGAGTACACTTGAAGCCCTAAATCCCTCCAAGCCTTGTAGAGTTTCTTTAAAAACTCGTACCTTTCATACGGGTTTAGGTCAAGCGATACTATAGACTTACCTCTCCCTGTTGGGATGAAGTTAAAGGCTACCACAGCGTCAACACCAAGCTCCTTAGCTAGCCTTAGGAGCTCCTCCACATCCCCCTGGTTTAACTTAGTTACGGTGAACGCTATACCAACACTTAAACCCTCAGCCTTTGCATTCCTAACACCCCTAACGGCCATATCCCAAGCTCCTTTAACACCCCTAAACCTGTCGTGAGCCTCCGGGATCGGAGAGTCTATGCTAACCTCAACATACCTAACACCAGCATCCTTCAACCTCCTAGCTACACTCCTTGTTATTAGAGTTCCGTTAGTAGCAACACTAACTAGAATCCCCGCTCTAGACGCTCTCCTAGCTATAACCCAGAAATCCCTACTAAGCAAGGGCTCCCCACCGGATAAAGCTAGTATAGCAACACCCGCCTCATCAACCTGCCTCAAGACCTCAAGCTTACCCCCTAAATCAAGCTCGTCAGGAGCCCCTTGAGGTGTAGCTGAAGCATAGCAGTGAGCACATTTAAGGTTACAACGTTTAGTGAAATCCCATACTATCATGAAAGGAGCGTAGATCCTCTGAGGCATAGTAACCCCGTGGGTTAGAAAACCTAAGATGAGGCTCGCAAGCCCCCTCCTCATATAGGGCTCTCTAAGGTAACCTTTAAGGTAACCCTCGCTAACACCAACCCTGGAAGCTATACGTGACACAAGCTTTGATATTAAGCTAACAGCTACATCATCGAACGTGGAGAGAGGGGGCTCAACGCCAGCGTAGACACCTAGCAGTCTTGAAAGCCTCCTAGGGCTATCATAACGCCTAAGGATTGACTTGAGAATCTTCTTAAACACCCAAAACCCCCCAGTTGATATTATAAGGAATTAAGCTTATAAACATATCATTAAACATACATATTTCAAACTACCTACCCCCCTAACATCCCGTTAGCAAGCACTACTCTCCCCGAGGAAGCTACGTGTTTCCCTAGAGTATTTCTAGGCCCGCTCCTTCTCCCGGTTTAACTCTAAGGATTCTGAATCTTCCAGGTATTAAAGCTTTAATCTGCTCTACCTCTAAGGCCATTGCTAGGGGTTTACTACCGCTATCTAGGGTTTTAACAAGTTCTTCTTTTACCAGCTCAGCTTCATCTAACCTGTTATCCCCGGGTATTAGGGTAGCGTATGCTATCGACACTCTCTCAACGACCCTCTCACTCCCTACGAATGCTACCGGGTTTCCCTCGCTGTCTAGTGTTAGCCCTAGGGCTAGTGCTAGTCTAACGCCACGTATGTAGTTTCGTTCACCGTAGACCATGAAAGCCCCTGTTCTCAGGTACTCCCCTGGGGGGGCGCTTTTAGATACTTGGCTTCCGTAAACCCAGTAGACATCTATGCTTGCTAACCCTGCTTTCCACGCTCTACTATAACATGCTGCTATAACGGCTGCATCCTCAACATCGCCCCCGGAGGGCTCTCTACCCTGTGTTTTAACTATGACAGCTGATCCTCCCTGTATGTCTGCGTGTAGGAAGATATCTCGATCCTCTAGGTATCTTCTAACCAGGCTCTCATTCTGGCTAGCGTCCCTACCACCTACTACGAGGAACCCGTTGGACGTCACAGTCCACCTAAACCTTTCAAACCAATGGGTCCTCCTAGTCCTAGCTTTTAAAGCTATAGCTCTAGCTTTAGCTTTCAACTCAAGCTCTGAAAGCCTGCCTAGAGCCTCTACTACAGCCTCTCTAGCCCTCCTAGCCTTCCCCTCAAGCTCTCCAGCTTCCCTGTAGAGCCTAACTATGGCGTCCTGAACCCCCTCCCCGTAGTTTAGCTTAACTCTAACACCCTCTAGATCCACATAGTAAACTCCGCTACCGTATTCGATCTCTACAACGTTACTACACCTACTCGCACCCCTTAACCTCCAGGATCTCCTAACACACTCAACTATAGAATCTACAGCCTCGTAGTTCCTAGCTAGAACCTCCGCCTCTAGCCTCCTAGCGGTAGCTTCAGCCCTATACCTGCTTTCAAGCTCCTCAGCATCTCTAAGGCTCCTCTCGAGCTTGGAGATTTCCTCCCTCACAAGTTTATCATCAACGAGAGCCCTAGATGAGAATAGCTCATCTAAAGCTTCATCAAAGCTTTCAAACACTTTAACAGAATCCTCCACAGCCCTCCTAGGCTTGAAGGGTGTAGCTTCAAAGGGGACACCCTCCTTTAATACGAGGTAGCCTCTACCTTCAAGGGACTCCCTGTAGAGATTTCCGAGCTCCTCCCACACCTTCCTGTAAACACCTAGATCTAGAGCCCTAGGGTCTAAGTCTGGCTTTAAACCAGCTCTAAATAAAACCTCCTCTGCAACCTCACCAGGCAACCCAACACCTTTAACTAAACCCCTGACTACGTCTACGCCAACGCTAGATCTAGAGGCTAGCTCCTCAAAGCTTAGCTCGAAGGGGTTAACAGTTTGAAGTGGCGGAGGCTTATACTGAACACCGGGCTTCACAACCCTATCCCTCAACTCCGCATACCTAGAAGCCGCAACCACCTTACCTCCGCCAACTAAGACCATAAACCCCCTCGGTAGAAGCTCAACGTAGAGCTCCACCCCACCCGAGAACGTGAACCTTAAAACCCTATCAAAGCCCAGTTGCTCAACACCATCAATCCTCCTATCCCTAAGATACCTCCTAATAACGGAGGGGAACCCTCGAAACGCCTCCCCCAACCCTGAAACCCTACTAGTAGCGTGAGCCCTAACCCCAGCCTCTAAGGCTAAGAACTTAACATCACCACCTGCTCTAAGCTTAAGGTAAACAGCATCTCCTAGAGCATAAACATTATCAACTCTACCGCCCACAAGACCCCTGGATCTATGGACCCACACGTGAACATCAAGGTTACTCATGGAAGCCCTAGCCATCCGCTAACCCCAATACCCTAATCTAAAGCTAACGCAACCTCCCAAGCCTCCTGAACCCCCCCGGCTCGTGCCAGCAGTTCAGCCCCGGGGGGAACTCGTGCCCGCCGTGTAGCTGTTTCACCTAACATAGTTTATAAGCTTTCCTCTTCTAGGTTAAAGGTTACATTAAAAGCTCTAACGCTTAAAGAACCCTCGCCGAAAGAGCGTTAAGGGATCCTATGTAGAGAGGAAGAAGCTGTAATTAAACATTAATAGCCTAACATGCTAGGCTCCTTGACGAGTCAGCCTGATCGTGAAAGTTCAAGGTAGCGATACAGCTGGGTATGAAGTGGGGGTGATGAACCATCTCGTTACAGATGTAGCCCCGAATCGATGGAGGGAACCCCCGCTCTGGGGGGATCCTCGCCTCTTCAAAGGGCGGGGAGAAGGTCAGTATATGGGCTTTAGGGCCCCCTTGGGGTCTAGGGCTTTCTTTATCCTCTCTATCACTACCTTCGAGGGCCCGGGGTCTACTTCAACCCATTTTGATCTAAGCAACCCCACGCCGTGGTGGTGGCTTAGGGTTGCCCCCGCTCTTGCGGCAAGTTCAAACGCTGTATCTACTATTCTCCAGTAGAGCTCCGGGTTCCTGTCGTATACTACCGTGAAGTATAGTGCTGCTCCTGTTATGTAGAAGTGTGAGGCGTGGCACATTACCGTTGTTGTTCCAAGCTTCTCTAGCCCTTCTCTTACGCTTAGGTACGCGTTATACACCTTAGACCACGTTGTAGCTATGTCTATTGTTTCAAACCACAGTCCTAGGGAGTCTAGGAGCTTCATGTCATCTAGGTATTTAAACCTCTGGTCGAGCCATTTATTGAAGTACTCCTCCCCTACGTGAACCCCGTTATTCGACTCTACGTGTTTAACAGCTTTACTCCAGAGTAGCGATGTTAAATCTTCATCCAAGCCCTCGTAGCTTAGGAGGAGTAGCGGTTTGCCCGCATTGAATCTAAGCACAGCCTCCCTGTCATCGCTCACCCTCGCTATGGCGGGTTTAAGCCCTCTTAGCAGGAGCTCTCTTACAATCTTCAACCCAACCTGGAAGCCGGGTATTTCGAAGGCACCATTTATAACGTACTCTGGTCTAGGTAGAACTCTTAGGGTAGCCTTGGTTATAATGCCTAGGGAGCCTTCTGAGGCTACGAAGAGGGATTTAACATCGGGCCCCATAGCCGATCTAGGTGTTATAGCACTCCTAGCCCATACAGCTTCCCCTGTGGGTAGAACAACCTCTAGGTTTACAACTAGATCCTCTACACCACCGTAGCCTGTGGTATACTGCCCTACCCCGCCTGATGCTATACTCCCACCTACGGTAGCTATATCGAATGACTGTGGAGTGTAGCGTAGCGTGTACCCTCTCTCGTTAAGCCACAGCTCTACATCCTTTAATAGGGCTCCAGCCTCAACGGTTACAAGGAGATCCTCTTCACTAAACTCCAGGATCCTATCGAGCCTTGAAAGGCTCATTACAACACAGCCCTCCCTAGGCGACGCTGCCCCTGTAACACTAGAGCCACCACCATAGGGTATAACGCAGACCCCGTGCTCCCCGGCTAGCTTAACGATACTGGATACCTCCTCAACACTCTCAGGGAACAATACAGCCTTAGCCCTTAAACCCCATAACCCCATCTTTTCAAGGAGCATTGCTAGAGGCCACCAGTCCCTAGAGTACCTATCCACGATGTCGCCCTCAACGTAAACCCTATCACCCAGCACTCCGCGAACCCCGGCTAGGAAGCTTTCGAACCCCATTTGGAGCTCTCCCTCCATAAACTTAGATCAACCTTAATATCGATATCGCCAGGTTTAACGGTTAAATCTAAGTCAGGTGAACGCGCTAGGTCGTTGAAGCTAAGCTTACCCTCATGAAGCGCTACGAGCAGAGCAACACCTCTACCAGTAGCATCGCAACCTCTAATACGCTCTACTGGTAGCCTACACAGAGTTGACAGGAGTTTAACGTAGGAGGAGCTCCTACTAACACCACCATCAGCTCTAATAAAGCTAATACTTCTAACAACGTCTCTCAGCCTTTCAACAATACTACATGACGCTACGGCTAAACCCTCAACGAAGCCCCTCACAACATCAGCTCTAACCATCCCAGGTCTTAAACCGAACACCATCCCGGAACCGTAACCCCTAGGAACGGGGAAGTTCATACCGGCTATTGAAGGTTGGAATACAAAGCTCGCTCTAGCCCTTTCCACTAGGTCATCTACTTCACCAAAGTCTCTTAGAAGCCCTACTGAGAGAAGCCACTCTAGGATAATACCGCCAGACTGGTTAAACCCCTCAACTCCGTAGCCTCTACGCCCGTCAATACCGTATAAGACCACCGGTATCAAACCCCTCCCCGGCACGGTGAAATCCCATGTAGGAGCGTCTGCGAAGACGCCTGTCCCACTTGTTAACTTAACACAACCAGGGCTTAGACAGGAGGATCCTATAGTTGCCGCTTGCTGATCCGCTATTAAAGCTACCACATCTACACCCTCCATAGTCCCTATGTAGACGTTATTATCAACCACCTCCGGGTCAACGGATCTAGGGATTCCCAGGATGTCGTAGACTACTGTAAGGCGTCTTAGACTCTTAGGGTGCAGTAGCCCCGTTAAAGCCTCATTGGTTACATCGTTAACATACCTTCGTGAGACCAGGAATGCTAGGTACGAGCTGAGGGTTCCGAGGTACGCTTCCCCCCTCTCAACCTTAGCTTTTAAATCCCCTCTGGATTCGAGCAACCATCTCATCTTAACAGCCGGGCTATCAGCTCTCAGTACCTTGTTGAGAGGGGGTATGAGTTTGAGGACCCTGTAGAGGGGCCTAGAGAGTATCTCAGCCGGCCTCCTATCAAGCCAGGTTACTATATCCGTCAAGGGGTTACCACCCCTATCCCATGCCAGGACAGAGGCTCTATACGTTGAAACCCCCAGCCTTCTAACCCCTAAGGCGCGAGCTTTCCTAATTAAATGCTCGAAAACACCCCTCAAGAAGTTAGGGTCGTGTACACTCAGGTAATGCGGTTGAGGGGCCTCAGCGCGCACCCTCTCCTCGTAGACGACATTCAACTCTTCATCGTAAACCTTAAACTTAACACTCGTGGTCCCCACATCTACAACGCCGTACATCAACCTCAATCATCCCCCCTACAACTGAAAGCCTCGCCCTTTAGGGCGGGGAGGAGGTCAGGTTCAACAGAGATCTCTATAGAGCTCGCTCCACCTAAATCAACTACAGCGTAGCCCGCACCCAGGTCTACGGAGACACCGTTAACTATAACCCTTCCACCGCCCGGCCTCGCTACGAGGATTTTCTTTAAACACCTTCTAACAACCCTGGGGAATACCTGGACTTCACCCTCCACCTTCACCTTAAGTGCCTCACTCGACTCACACGAGATGTTCTCAGCTAGTAGCCTAGCTGTCTCTACAACAGCTTGGGGGTCGTAGACCTCTACGGCCGCGTGTCCCACCTCCTCGAAGCCTGGGAAGGGGTTCCATGTTCTGAATAAAGCTATTACAAGCGCGTCAACCTCTAGCACAGTGTCCCCGACTAGGACTTCTTCAAGCCTCCCAGACCCTTTAACCCTCCTTATACGCCCTTCTACAACCTTAATATCTCCCGGAGCCTCTACAAGGCCTCTCCGGGGTGCTACTATGTAGGCTTCCCTAACACCCTCCTCTAGGAGTTTTCTAGCTAGGAGTACGCTATACCTGTTAAGCCCGTATACCGCTACCCTTCTACCGATTCTTAACCCTTCAACTAGGAGGTCTAAAGCTACGTGGAACGGGTATATGCCTGAAGGCCTATCACCTAGGATGCCTAGCTCTGCTGGAGAAGGCACCCTAGGACCTGTAGCTGTAACACCATCTACAACCTCCTCGACCCCAGATCTAGAGACGGCTAAGGTTCTACCGCCAACCCTCACAACAGCCTTCTCCAGCTCAACTGGAGTGTCAGAAAGCTTATCCAGTAAGCCTCTAACACTACTATCTACAATAGATATGCCCCCAACCCTCCTCCTAAGCTCTAAGACCCTAACCTGAAACCCCCTATCTAGGAGCTCTCTAGCTAGCGAGAGCCCCGATAGGCCGGCCCCCACAACTACCTTTACTCCACCATCCAAGACCCCTCACCGCTCTTAACAAGCGATTTAGGCTCTACACCGAGGAGCCGGGAGAGCTCTATAACAGCTCTTCCAAGGCAGTGTTGACCCTGACAGGACCCCATAGCTAGCCTCGTCCTAAACATAACGCCGTCAAGCGTTCTAGCCCCTCCCCTAACAGCCGCGGCTATATCAGCTAAGCTGACTCCCATACAAGGGCATACTATAACCCCCTCATCACCGCCTATATTGAAACCTAGCACTAGCTTATCGCGCGTTGAAAGCCCCTCTAGGCTAACAGGCCTCCTAGATCCAAGCTTCAGCCCAGCTCTTCTAAGCATGTGTAAGACCATGAGGGCTATTGCTGGTGCCGCAGTTAGACCCGGGGATTCTATTCCGATAAGGTTTACAATCCTGCTACTAGCCGGGGAGTACGCTATTATAAAATCACCCGTCCCACTGGTAGGTCTAAGCCCGGCATACGCCTTAATAAGCCTCCCTTTAACCTTGACCAGCTTTCCGAACTTCTCGAGTAAGGCTAGCACATCCTCGGGGTAGACTCCTCTATCGCTCTTAGAGCTCCCGCTGGCCAGGCTAGGCCCCCATATAGTATTACCCCACAACGTCGGGATCACACCGCCCCCCTTTGTCCCTCTACGCTCTAGGAGCGATAGGGTGGTAACTATGTTGCTAACCTGTAGCTTATCAAATACAAGCATAACCCCCCTTCTACCACTTACAGTAACCCTTAGCCCCGTTTGTGAAGCTACAATATCTGAGTTGAGGCCTGCAGCGTTAACAGCATATGAGGCTCTAAGATCCCCTCTTGTAGTTTCTACATTCACAAGCTCCCCTACCGCCTTTAGGCTTGTAACACGGGTTCCTAGATGGAAGCTGACCCCCATGCTCTTACAGGCTTCGAACAGCTTGTAGACGAGGTTAAACGAGTCTACAATAGCATAGCCGTCCACAGCTATGGCGGCATAGCCTCTTACATTAGGCTCAATCTCTCTAAGCCTCCGGCCCCCTATAACGTTAACTTTGAAACCTCTAGTCTCGTAGAGGAGCTTTAGTATTACGTAGACAGGTGGTAGTAGGGCTAGCTGTCTAATACTGCTAGCAACGATTAGAGCTTTCAACCTCTTAAGCTTAACCCCTAGCTCTCGGGCAAGTCTATCGTATAGCTTGTTACCGTAGATCGCTAGGACGCTTTTTAGAGAGGTGAAAGGAGGCTGTATAACATGTATAACGCCAGCGTGACCCTTAGAAACGCCGAAGCCAGGCTCTAAGCTCTCATCTACAACGGCAACAGCTACACCGTGTTTCGAGAGCTCATACGCTACGAGGAGGCCTACAACGCCCGCTCCCACTACAACTACATCATAGTTGCTCACAGCTCACCCTATAGCTACTCGTGTGGCTCGGAGTTAATGTAATACTACATACACGCCTTTCACAGGAGAGGCTTACGTTTTATAGTTAAAGTTAATAGGTTTAAACAGCATATTCTAACGTAAAGTACGCTTCTCTCCGGAGGGCTCCCTCTATGGGGGTTATTGAGGCTGGTATTGGCGTGGTTCATGGTAGGATTGTCGAGGGTTTTAAAGCTTCTTTTAAAGAGGACTCCTACTATGATGTGGTCTTAGTCCCTGGTTTTAGCGATGGCCACGCTCACCCCCAGGTCGTCGATGTAGGTTTTAGGCATGGTGTTAGGTGGGGGAATTCATATGAGTGGCTTAGGGAGAGGGACATGGTTGTAAATGAGGTTATGGTTAGGAGGGATCTTAGCGTAGCCTCAACTCTATCATACCTAACTATGGTTAGAGCTCTCCTAGAGGGTACAACGTTGCTAGCATTGACTGGCAGGCTTATAGCTAGTGTTAGAGCTTGGTTTAAGCTTAGGGTGAGACCTCGCCTCGTCCTCCTCCCAACTGTGATGGATAGAGCTGGCTGGTCTCTAGGTGAGGTTGTAAGTGACTATAGTAGGGTTAGCATGCTCATTAGCGATGGATTCGCCAGGATGGGCGTCTTCATACATAGCATGGGTATGGCGGGAGCCGCCACTATTAGGGAGGCTTTGAGTTTAGCTAGTAGAGGTGATGGGATAGTAGGTTTACATCTGGGTGAAGGGGTCTCAGAGCTAGAGGGGTTTAAGAGGGTATTCGGGATGCCACCATACCCCGTTAAGATCATCCCCGTCCACTGCATTGACGACGAGGTTCAAGAGGTGGGGCTTCAATGCGTCTCATGCCCTGCAACCAACATCATACTATATGGTAGAACTAGAGGGAGCTTAGCGGGCGTCTCAAGCTTTGGGAGCGACTGGCCACTACTACTTGGAACAACGCCTAGACACTTAAAGCTAATTAGAAGGGTTTTCAAAGAACCCGTAGAGGTTATAGCTAAAATTGCCACCATAGGAGGCTATAAGCTGTACGAGATGCCGTACGACGGGGATATGGTTGCCTTCGATGGGAGCTTAGAGGATGTTATGAGCGGTAGTGTTAGACCAAAACTTGTTGTAGTTAACAACCAGGTAGCAGCATACGATGGGGTTCTGGTAGAATCTCAAATGACGATAGATGATGTTGAGAGGAGGATAAGGGAGGTCATAAAAGAGGTTTCCGAAAAATACGGGGGCGGAGTTCAGCCCTTAATGCCGCCGATGCCCGAGGATATAGGTTAGGATTCAAGGGCAGAGAGCACTATAGGTACTACGGTCTAAGGGGGACCCGCTATTCTAAATCTAACCAGATCACCATCGACTAAATGTAGCGCCTCTCTTATACTTGAATCCGCTATAAGCTCCACAACATCGCTTTTGTAAATCGTTATAACAGGTCTAACCATGAAGGTGGTTGGGTTAAAGTAGCCGTCCACCTCAACCGGGTAGGCGTAGACAGCTCCAAGCCTTACACCAGGGATGTAGGGGGGCTCTACGATTATGTACCTAGCCATGCTCAAACACGAGTTGAAAGCCTCGACGTCATTAACCAACCTAAGGTTCAACGTGCCAGGATAAGGTCTAAATCCGAGCTTCTCCAAGAACTTCTTAGAGTATAAGCTAACGTAGAACGAACCCTCCCCAACACCGCTGAAGACTCTACCTGTGAAATACGAGTCGCAAGTCACCTCAAGCAAAGCCTCCCCCAGGTAGCTGGATAGAGTTTTAAGGGTTGTTAAGCTCGTATGGAAGCAAGGGCCCCTGTATTGAGTGGTATAGTGTTAATTAAAAAGCACATAGCTCTCGCCGGCCTAATAGGTGTATCAATAGCCGTAGCCCTAACCCCCATAGCACGGTATCTAGGCTTAGATGAGACTACGTTCACTGTTGTAGCACTATCCTTAAACATCGTCTCCACAGCAATTCTATCTAAAACCTACTCTAGACTATCGGGAAGCCCTGGAGCTCTAGGATCTGTTATAGAAGCTGGGCTAGCACAAATCCTATCATTCCTGGCTTTCGCTACAGCAATCTACAATCTAATCCTTTAAGCTTAGAACACTAGAACCGAGGAGAACCTCTCAGCTACACGGGGGTGGAATGATCTTCAAGAATCCTAAGGTCGTGTTATAAGAGGGTTATAGTGGTTATCAACTTCTTCACTCTGAAGGGTTTGACCCCCGGTTTAACCTTCATTGAGGCGTGTTTGGGGGCTACACAACTACATGTTGCAGACTTCCATCCCGTAATATAGGGTTTTCTCTTACGCTCTCTATATCGGTTATCTTCCTGTTTATGTGTTGGAGTATGTTGTTTAATACCATGTTAGGGTCTATGTTATCGTTTTCTACCTGGTCTAGCAGGTCCTCTACTACCCTTGTGTACTCCTCTGATGTTATCTCGTTAAAGTGTGTTTTAAGGTATTCCGCTATTTGTAGGCCTAGTTTTGTTGGTATTACGTAGCCTTTCCTCTTGCTTACTACTATGTATCCGTGTCTTCTGTTAGCCTCTATGGCTTTATGATACGTGCTCGGCCTTCCGACGCCTTTCTCCCTCATGATCCTTACTAGATCTCCTGTAGTGTAGAGTGGGGTTGTGCTAGCTTTTATTATACGAGATTCTAGTACTTTAATTGTAGAACTTGGAGTTACCTTTAGGGTCCACTCTTCAAGCTTAAATGTTTTGTAGACCTTTGTGAACCCCTCTTCAAGGAGTTTACCTATGCTTTCAAATACTATAACATGTCCTCCCACGTCTAGCTCCACCCTCGTCTTAACGGCCTTCGCCTCCCTCATCTGGCTTGCCATAAACCTCCTGAATATTAGATCGTATAGGGCTCTATGGCTCCAGCTTAGCTTTATAGGTATTTTTACAACGCCTTCCACTACAGCCTTCTCTAGGCCCCCTAGATCTAGGGGTCTAGTAGGTCTTATAGCCTCATGAGCCCCGCCCTCACCCCAGGTTCTAGGTTTAAACTCCTCTAGTAACCCCTTACCCTCCATGTAAGCCCTAGCTACAGCTAACCCCGCGTTTGATACCCTAGTTGAATCAGTCCTATGGTATGTTATAAGGCCGGATTCGAAGAGCTCCTGGGCTACCCTCATAGCCTTCTCTACGGTTAGCCCGAGCCTTCTCGACGCGTCGTAGAGTAGCGTGTCTGTAGTGTAAGGTGGAGGTGGGCTGAGCACGTCCTCCCAGCTATTTAAACTTAAAACCTTTAACAGCTCTAGTCTCGAAAGCCTCTCAGCCTCCCCGGGATCCTTCACGTTAACGCATAGACTTGTGCTAACCTCTAGGTTTAAGCATACAAGGTAACCCCTACTTGAAGCCCACTCATGGTACCTACTGGTAACCCAGTTTAGGATAGGGCTTTGAACCCTCCCTGCTCCAAGCCACCTCATGTTATAAGTCCTCTGAAGGTGCCCGCTGATGAAGTAGCCAACCCACCTATCTACAATCCTCCTGGTCATCTGGGCTTCAACAGACCTGGCATTTACTTCTCCAGCGTTCTTTAGGGCTCTCACTACACTCTCTCTCGTAACCTCGTTAAACCTAGCCCTCCTAATGTTAGGGTTATATGGTTTTAACGCTAGGAGCACGTCCCAAGCTATCTTCTCACCCTCAACATCGGGGTCTGTAGCTATTATAACATCCTCAACCTCGAGGGAGAGCTTTCTAAGAGCCTCTATAGTGGAGCTAGAGCTCACCACATCCCCAGAGCCGCATTTCGGGCATACGGGTTTTGATGTGAACTGGTGGCCGCACGATCTACACCTTCTAATGAAATCGTATATAGGCCTATGAAATCCTCCATTAACTAGAACTCCGTATATGGAGCCATCATGGTCGTCCACTAAATCGAATAAATGCCCTCTAGTAGCTGCAACCTGGAGCAACGTTATTTCACCAGTCTCCTCGTCAAGGTATGAAGTCTCGTAAACCGTTACCCGGCCAACCCTCCTCTTACTAGGCCTACCCCAGAACCACGCTATACTCCTAGCCTTAGTAGGGGATTCAACGATTAGAAGGGCTGTTTTAACCCTCACCTCCCTACCTCCACCCTTCCTCGTATACTCTAGGAGCTCCCTCACCTCATCTAAGTCCACCTCCTCCAGGTTTCTAAAGCTGAAACGCCCAAACCATCTAAGCCTATCCATTAGAGCTTCAAGAAGATCCATTAGAGGTTCAACTACAACGCTTAAACCAAGAGTCATCCTACCTTCTAGGAGCCTGCTAGTCCTACCACTAGCTTGAATATATGTCAAGGCATCCGGAATTAGCGTGCTAACACCCCCTCCATCGAGCACGAAGACCATAGACCCTACTTTGAGTCTGCCAAGCTCTAAAACCTTCGATCTAACCCACTCCACAGCAACACCATAAGCCCTCCTAGCAATATCGAAGCGCACGTCATTAGAGCCTTTGCGCAACGCCATGGTGACTACAGCGGGGTCTCCAACTCTCTCAACAAGCCTTTGAACCCCTGCTAGGAGCTCACCAGCCCCCTCTACGCCCACCTCATCCATGTACATTAAAACCCTTTGGAGCCTTCTAACGTTTAAAAGCGAATTCTCAAGACTCATACCGCGCGCTGGAGACCCGAGGAAGATCGCGTATCTAACAACCTTCGGGGCATCTAAGCCTCTTACAGCAACACCATACCTACTAGCTATGGATACAATGACGTCTAGCTCCCCCCTCTCAAGCATACTAATACTCCTCCAGGAGCTTGATAGAGCTTTACCAACCCTAAACCCTCCCCTTTCAAGCATTTCAACAACCTTGCTAACAGCATTCCTCCCGAAGATCTGGCTTACAAACACTATCCCCCCGGGGCCTAGTGTTTTCACAAGCCTCACCACGTCACCTACAGGCTCTCTTGATGCTAAGTACGCGTCTACAACGTTCCTCATGTAATCACCTCCCCCTCCAACTTCGAAGTTTAGAAGCTCCTTGAAGATAAGGTGCTTCAACCCCCTAGGCCTCCCGGTTGCGGAAGCTACTACGAGTTGCCCTCCCCTCGCCTCCTTTAGTACCCCCCTCAGCCTAGACTCTAGCAATGCTACCCTCTCTGCTAGAGCCCTTACAGCCTCCTCTCCCTCAACTCCGCTAGCTTTTAGGAGCCTAGCTCTCGCCTTGATTAAGTCCATAGCAAGCCTTATTGCCTCCTCGCTGTAGCCTAGTAGCGTTAAAGCTCTATCAACGTTCCCACTATCTCTAAGCATGCTATCAACATCATCTACAACTATGAGGTTGAACGGCGAAAACTTGGCGAGCACGTCAAACCTCCTCTGAAGAAACCCCGTCGTAGCCACTAACACCCTGTAGCCGCCACTCTCGATAGCGTCTAAAGCTTCCCTCTTAGCCTTAGCAGGCATTGTAGAGTAGTAGGCTACAACACCTTCAACGTACCTGCTGACCCTCTCGTAAACCTGTCTAGCAAGATTACCCGTGGGAACCAGGTATAGAATTCTCCAACCGCTAACCTCAGCTCTATACGCTGCATAAACAGACAGCAACGTGGTCTTACCAACACCGGTAGGAGCCACTATAGTGAAGCTATCTAAGCTTAAAAGCCTCCTAGCCCAGCTAGCCTGTGCACTCCACAGGCCCGCTCCAGTCTTAGACCTGAAATACTCTGAGAACACGTCAAATTCCCTAGAGAGCATTAAAACCCACTTCAAACCAGCAAGCCTACCCCCCCTCTCAAGGTCTAGGAGAACCTGCATTCTATCAGAGGAGGTGTAAGGTAGACAGCTAGAGCACGGTAACCCCAAGCTAAGCCTATCATACCCTATGGGGCCGCCACAGTTAGGACATAAACCTCTATAGATAGGGTTGACCCTCAGCACACCTAACACCTAGCCGGGAAGCTTATAAACAGTGTAGAGCATAGAGGGCAGAATACACAGTGTTACCAGGGAACATATGCGAGGTGAGTCTCCCAGAGAGCGAAAGATACGCTCTAACAAGGACTAGTCATTATGGGATGCGAGGGGTTTAGGATTTGAAGAGTGTTACTCTAGGACTTTTCTAACCCAGTCTATGAATGCTCTAGCCTCTTCTAGAGCAGCCACTCCTTTCTCTGAGGGTTTATAAAGGGTTTCTCCTCCAACCTCTACTGTTTCCAATAGCTTCTCCCTCCTCATCTTATAGATTACTATGTACACTGTTATCGTTGCCGGTTTTACCCCATATTCTTCTGCTAGCTTCTTCTTTATCTCGTAGGCTTTTAGGGGCCCGTGTTCCTTCAGTATTCTTATTATGTACATCCACAGGTTTTCTACTGTAAGCTTCCTTTTTAGCCTCGACAGTGCTTTAGTTGTACGTACTTCTTCGCTCAAATAGACACCACCTATTATTTACGAGCATAAAGCTTAAATACGCCGAATATTTACAGGTATAAATAGGTTGTGCTATGGGGGAGATTAGGGTAGGTATTATAGGTGTGGGTAACATAGCGTCGATGCTTGTTCAGAGCGTTGAGTACTACAAGCTCCTGGAATCTAGTGAAGGGCTTATACACGAGGTTATCGGAGGCTATGATGTTAGGGACTTAAGGTTTGTCTACGCTGTTGACGTGTCTAGCGAGAAGGTTGGGAGAGACCTGTCTGAAGCTATATTCGCCTACCCTAACATGGTCGGCAGGCTTGTAGACGTCCCGAGGCTTGGGGTAGCTGTTAGAATGGGTAGGGTTATGGACGGTGTTGCACCTCACATGGTTGAAGATTTTAAGCCTGCAGAGCTCCCAGAGCCTTCCGAGCACGAGCTTATAAGAGAGGTTGTAGACTCCGGGGTCGACGTCTTAGTAAACCTGCTCCCCGTTGGTAGCGAGGAGGCTTCAAGATTCTACGCCAACGTAGCCGCTAAGGCCGGTGTGGCTTTTGTTAACGCAATCCCAGTATTCATAGCAAGCTCTCAATACGATAGCGTAGTAGATCTAGCGTTTAAAACCGGGACCCCCATACTAGGAGATGATATTAAGGGGCAGCTAGGCTCAACAATAGTGCATAGAGCTCTAGCAAGCTTAGCTAGAATGAGGGGAGCCAAGCTCGTCGAGACATACCAGCTCAACATAGGAGGTAACACAGACTTCAAGAACATGCTAGCCCTAGAAAGGCTTAAGACAAAGAAGGAGAGCAAGACAGTAGCCGTAGCATCAACCCAGGACAACCCTGAAACTCTACTAAAAGAGGAGAAAGTATACGCGGGGCCAAGCGGCTACATACCATTCCTCGGAAACACAAAAATATCACACATGTACATGAAGATAAGAGCATTCGCTGGAAGCGAAGTAGAAATAGAGGTTAAACTAAAGGTAGACGATAAAGCAATGGCAACAGCAGTACTAGTAGACGTGCTAAGAGTAGCTAAGATACTAAAAGAAAACAAGCTAGGAGGAAGCATACCCTGGGCCTCAGCATTCTACTTCAAACACCCACCAACACCCGTTAAAAGCGACTACGAAGCACTAAAAATGCTATACAAAGGCCTAGAAGAGCTTGGAGCAGAAGCTAAACCAAAACTCCTAGAATACTATTAACAATAAAAACCCGTAGAATTCCCAACTGACCTCCTCCCCGCCCTTGAAGGAAGCGAAGGTTCCCCCCACCTTTCAGGACGGGGAG
>Ga0209393_1000288_pt1 | contig 25379 bp, 38 predicted proteins | sample SSWtaG_2_FD_184117 | JGI IMG/M metagenome (GOLD analysis project Ga0209393, IMG submission 184117) | Hot spring microbial communities from Sandy's Spring West, USA to study Microbial Dark Matter (Phase II) - SSWsed_130316 (SPAdes)... | ecosystem: Environmental > Aquatic > Thermal springs > Hot...
TAGAAGAGGTGTTTGGCGGCAGGTGCGAGGTTCACTTCAGCGGCAGGCGCGGGTTCCACGTCGTGTGTAGCGGCCCGCTTTCTGTTGCAGACAGGGAGGGTAGGATCAAGGCCGTTGACTACATGATGACGGGGCACAGGTTCAGCTGTACTGTCGGCGATGTTATCGTCAGCCATGAGGTCAGGAGGTGCGAAGCCTTAGTTAAGCTGGGCAAGGCGTTTGACCGCAACGTGACTATAGACACGTCGAGGCTCATAGGATGCGTCGGCACCATACACGGAGGGTCGTGCCTCAAGGTCGTCAAGATACCTAGAGATGTGTCAGACGTGTGGAAGGTGGTGGAGATGGCCAAGTGGATTAAGGGCGAGATGAAGGTCAAGGTTACCGAGCTGTCTACGCCGTTGGACATATTCCAGTTCAAACCAGGCGTGCAGACGCTGGACGGCCACACGGCGTGCTACGCTCTTGCGGTCAACAAGGCTGTACCGTTTTTAACCTGATTAAGGCTGTTGTTCGTGGGCACGGCCAGGATAGTTAGAGACATATTCCACCTGTTACTACGCGCATCTGCGCAGTCGCGCATAATGGAACGCATCGAACACTTCAAAGTCACAGTAAACGCGGTGGAGAAAGACGTGTACTCGCGCGGTTTCTACACCCTGTATGACACAGATGTTCAGCCGCACCGCTTCGCCTACATATTCTACGGCCTGTTTGACGTAAGCGAGCCGAACAGCACGCTTGACTCGGTGGATCTGCTTATAAGGTCTGACTGCAATTACTACAGCGTGCGTCTGTACCTGCTTGCAAACACGCCGCTGGTTGTACCAGAGCCTGGGATATACGGCATACTGATCACGTATGAGTACCAGCCTCCCGAGACTGTTGAGGTCAGGGTGCTCACCTAGCCTGCACCGTGAAGATGCCGCTCTGCGCTGTGACGCTTACCACTACTATATAGTAGCCCGGGTTCAGCACGACATCTTCTACAAACGCGTCGAACGACACGTCTTCGAAGCTCCAACAATCGTCTAAACACCACCCTCCTGGGCAGTAGGTATCGCGCACCGCATCTCTCATGACTATGCGTCTTACCGCAGTAGTTTCGTCTATCTTGACTATGCCGCTCTGCACTATTGTTGACGTGTTGTAGTCCAGCGTCTTTATCTCTACGCTACGAGACAGCATGTCGATCTGGTTGCCAACCCCGTCTATTATGTATCCGCTTACCGGAGTTATTGTGAAGTATGTGCCGTATCTAGACAACATGAATGTAAACAGCGGGTCTCTGACTACTGCGTACTGTGGCTCAGACACATGTATGCACTGCGTGTGGATTTAAACTAGTTGATGTGTTAGGTACGTGTCCAGGCCGCTTCAGGTCTTAATGGATCCATACGTTGTTGCGGCGCGCTACCTGTCGTACTCGGTATCTGGATATGTAGTTGACTCTGCAGGCAACACGATAAACTTCCTGTCTACGTCTATATCAACCGATTACGATGGATACACTAGATACTGGGCGTACCTGACTGGGATACTTAGGCTGACGTCGCCGCGCACTATAGTTAAGATAGCGTTTGTGGTAAACGGCAGAGAGGCCGTGTCTTTTGTGAACTTCAGCTTAGACCTTGCAGAGGGATATCATATGTTCGTTGTTAAGAGCGAAATAACAGGACAGACTGCGACAACTACGCTTTAAACGCCGCAGTCCTGCTACGTCATGTCTTACGTTACTGCTACCGTAGCAAGGGACTTCTTCTCAGAAGTCAGCGTGATTGCGCGCGGCTCAGTCAGCCGTGTAAGCGGCGTCATAACCATAAACGGCGTTGATACAAACATGGTCGCGCCAACTCTGTCCACCAACTACGACACGTCGACTGCACCGCCTATACTCAGCTGGATATTCGGCGGCGTGTTTGAGATCACTGAGGCCAACTCAACAATAACGCGGATATACTTCGAGGGGAGGGATTCATCAAACCGCCTGGTCACCGGGTTTGAGGTGCTTACACTGCCTGACAACCCAATAACAATAGCTGAGCCGGGTCTGTACGCTGTGCTGGCTGTAGCCACGATTAACCCACAGCGCACGGTCAACATCAGGACGTAATGTCGTACTTCGACGTAGCTCAGTCGTTTTTCGTTACTGGGATGCTCAGCATACTGTCTCAAACAGCAGACGCCAGAACGGTATCAGGCTCTGTAACTCTGAGCGACGGCACCGTGATTAACCTTAGCAGTACGTTGATGGGCTACAGCACCAGCGGGAGCAGTCTGCAACTGACGCTACAGGGGTACCTCAACCTGCCGTCTGACGCAACTGTGGAGTCTGTGACGTTTTCTATCAGCTACAGGCTTCAGGCAGGCACATTTACTGCTCAGTCTCATATTTCAGGGCTGTCCATTGCGCTTACCAGCGGCTTATATCTGGTCATGCTGGTGATAAACGTAGAGCCTCAGCAGGCGGTAGTGTACTTGTAACGTTTTTAAGCTGGTGGTTGTAGACACATATGCCAGCGGTAGAGATCGGCGGTATAAGCGTAGTGTATTACGAACTGCTTGGAGTTGTTGTTGCGTTTGGACTTCTCGTAGGTGCGCTTGTAGCGCCACATATAGCCAGGCCGGTCACAACGTTCAAACGACTGCTGGTCGTCGGCGGTGTACTTCTGCTTGTCGGAACGCTTTTACCAGTCGTGTACGTGCCCGGGTACGAGGGCGTTATCAACGTTGTGTGGGCGCTGTTGACCTACCTAGGACTGTTTCTGGTAGCGGTTGCGGTAGGCATAGTGCTGTATCATATACTATGGGTCAGCGATGAGGTTGCCGCAGTGAAGAAGTTGCTGTCTGCGGCTCAACCGCCGACGTAGGCTCTACAATTAATCCATTCCCTATTTTTTTATACGTGTCGTATGTAGACAAAACTGTTGGGCTTTACGCGGAAGTATCTGCTGAGCATCATATAGGCCGCGGCAGGTACATCTACGCACACATCAACGTTGTTTCTAGGTTCAGCGACATGAAGACGCAACTTCACATCCTATACGGCGAGAGGTCAATATGTCTGTTCGACGTAAAGTCTGAGCTGAGGTACGCGCTGTGGTTGCGCAACGACGGCGTGGTGTATACAGAGTACGACCCGCCTAGAGATGTGCTTATACCGATAGACGCAGGGTTCACTGATGTTGCTGAGGCGTTTAGGGTCTACGCGCTGGGGTTCATAAGCTACAAGACATACAGTGTGACGACGGTTCCAGACACGAAAACCATAGACGGACTTGAGGTGCCCTACCGCTACTTGTCAATACAGATCAGGTCAGGCGGTGGAAACATGAGATACGGCGTGACGGTATACAACATCCCGTTGATAAACAGGATGTACATAGAGCACGTCCACGTGACTGAGAGCGACGCTCAAACTGACATAACAGTTACGCTGTTTACCAACAGGATGTAATGCCGCTCATATACGGGAAGTATGTAAGCAGGGTTAGACACTCAACACTCAGGAGGCCGTTTGCAAGATACGCAGTTAGAGCCCCACCATCTGCGCTGTATGAGTTCACCGAGTATCTCGTACACATAGTACCGCCGTCTACCATAGTCGCTGAGCCGCACTACTGCATACAGCTTTCGCGCATCAGGTCGGTTGACGGCGCCGTCACAGGGGTGTGCACAAAGCTCGTAAGGCCTAGCACGTTCTACGTTCCGCCTGACTGGTGCTACACGTACTACGGCGGATATATATGCGACTACATAGCGACTCTGATAGCCACGTCTGTATTTCTGCCTGCCGAACTCTTTGAGACGTCTACTATCGAGCTCGAGGTCAGAGGACTGCCGACTTACGCCATCGGGACTGCATACGACATATTGTTGCGGCGTCTGCCAACCGTCTTATCATCGCCTGAGTATCTTGTGCTGTTGAGCGCCCCGTCTGCAGTAGCCTACGAAGTTGGGCACGACGTGCTCATAGCTCTGCCGCATATAGCGTTTGAGATAACTGGTCAGGACGTAGAGCTGAAGGCCCTGCCTAAGTACGCAGACGAGGTGGACATGTACGTAGAGGTGTCCCCAGTCAGGACGTACAGCCAGACTGCACTGTATGCTGTAGACGCCGTATCTGCTGTGGCTAGGGCCAACGTGCACGTCACGTCGCATGTAGGCGTAGACGCGGCTAAGGTTCCTGTAGACAAGCTGGTTCCGGTCGAGCTGTATTCAGACGCGTCTGTTGAGGTGTTCCCGTACAGAGTTCTGCGCGGCGGCGGTCTGTCCAGCTACGTAATTCAGGCCAGGGGCGCCAACTTAACAGCGCAGACCTACACGTCTACGCACGTCTATCCGTACTTTACGTTCAGCTCTTCTATGCCGTCTGATTGGCTGATAGACATATACGCCCAATCTATCAGAAGCGCATCGGACGAGGTGTATGCGGCTACACATGCCGCAGTCAACCTAGTTCTTGAGACCCAGTCGAGCTATGCAGTCGACCTGCCGTATATGCCGATTGGCAGATATACAGCAGATGCGCTGACGCTGTTTGCGCCGCCGAACGTCTCAATAACTACGCACACCGCACACTCAACGCTGGTCAGGGTCATAGCGTCTGCCGTCTACAGGTCTGTGTGGCCTGCGATAGAGATAAGGCTTTCGCCGATTGTGTCTACGGCACATCAGGCGCTTGCGGCGCTGTGGACTCCGCAGAACATAGCCATGGACACATACGCGGCGTCTTCAACGTATCCATACAGGACGCTGAGGTCGCGCTATGCGGCCGATGTATATGCTTGGATCGCTATGATAGCGCCTGAGATGATCAGGGCGACCGCCGGAGACTCGGTTGCATTCTTCAGGTTTGTAGACAACGTCTTCCACTACACGCACACTGGCTACGCGTTTCTGCGGTATGTAGGCGCCCGCTCGGCATATGTGCAACTGCCCGCGCTTCTGTTCGCCAGAGATGCTGTGTATGCGTACACGTCAGACGCGTCTGAGTCGTACGTCTTCGGCACAAGCATCACAGCATATACCCAGCAGGCTGTGGACGTAGAGTACGTACATGCATATCCGGTTGACGTGCGGCTGACATCGCCCGTCGTGGTTGTCCTAAGGTCTGTTGCGCCTAACGTGCCCATTGCGACGTCTACTGCTTATGCGCTCGTGCTTGCGGGTAAGGTGCATGCATACACTAACACCGCGGTAGATGCGTCTTACAGCTATGCGTACAGCCGCGAGGTGCGCGCGTCTACAAGCACCTCAGTTGCGTTTGCGCTAGCCCGCGTTGCAACTCTGACGTCTAACGCGCCTACCGTGCTGTCGCTGGCCGACAAGATTGTCCACGTTGCGTATGTAGCGGTCAGACCCGTCTACATGCCAGAGGTGCTCAGGTCTGAGACTCAGTCTGCATATGATGTCCAGCTAATGCAGGGCAACGTCATACAAGACGAATACGCCGCATATGCCATCAGGCTGTTTGCAGTCAATACGACCCAGTCAGATCGGTCTGCGTATTCGGTATATGTATACCGGGACAACGTGGCACAGTCAGACCAGTCTAGGTATTCGGTGCAAATAGAGAGGTATCCGGCGCTGTCTACATACTTGGTGACATACTGCCTATCTGTCAGCAGACCTAATGCTGTACAGCTTGACAGCTCGCGCAATGCTCTTACCATCTACAGACCAGGCGAGCAGGCAGATAGGTCTAGATACAGGCTTGCGGTGTATCAGGGCAACGTGTTGCACTCGGTTAGGTCTAGGTACGTGCTGACGTTGTATGCGGTCAAGACGCTTGGATTCAGCGCATCAGTCGCCGGGTCTCACGACGCAGGTCTGTACAAATACAGGTACCTGACCATGTATGCAGAGGCGTCTGCAAGCCATGCAACGTCTCTTGAGAGGCCTGAGGTAGAGCTGAGGGGTACTGCAGAGGTTGAATATGGCGCTTACTCTCTTTAATTCTGCGCGCCTCTGATGTATGTGGCGGTTTCAAGAGATTCAGTTGCGGAGTCTCACAGCATATTCTTCACTAGGCTGGGGGGCAAGAGCGTTTCAGGATATGTCACCCTGCAGAACGCCGGCGTTGTATCTCTTACACTGGTCAACGCAGACGCGTTTTTCCAGCCTACACAAGCATATGCGATTATGTCCGGACAGTTCACTGCAGGCGACGACGACGTGCTTACGTCGATATACTTCAGAGTAAGCGGTTCAGTGTCGGTACTGCCTATAGGCAGTTCCACGCCGCAGAGCCGGACTTTTGTGTGGGAGTTCAGGATAAACGGAAGCAGGCCGATCACTGCCGGCACATACGTCGTTGTAGTCAGGGTTGACTACTCTGTGACAAGTCTAGACGTATATCATCCGTGAAGAGCAACTTAAGCAGGCTGGTGCTTTCAGGCGCATCATGCACATCGCCGCTGGGCAACTGCTATGTGGTCGACGACAGGGTAGTCATAGAGGTAACGTCGCCTTCTGACATAGTATCGTTCACGTTGACTAGAGGCTCGTGCAGTGCAGACATCTCTATAGAGATGCCTTGTACGGTAGGCGGATACGTGGTGGTCAAGTTCTCAGACCATGGCTACAGGTCTTAGGCCTCTGCTAGACTGCATACTGTCGTCTGCGACTGTGTCATGCTACGCGGTGGTAAACGGCGTGCCAGTCCAGCTTCGCGACCAGACACACTCGTATGCAGACGGCGTGTTCAGGGCGTTTGGCACACTCGACTTAAACGCAGGCGACGTCGTTACTGAGGTTGTGTGTTCGGTAGACGGCGTAGATGTGTTTTCGTTTGACTACATGTACTATGCCGCTGTATCTGCGCCGTTGAATATATCGGTCTACGCCTATGTGGTAGACGGCGGCGTCAAGCCATCGCGCGTGGCTGTGCTTGATCAGTGTGCTCGTATGATTGACTGCTACACATATGAGGTGGACGCGACGCGCGGCAGGTGTAGGGCGTTTCTTATATCTCTGCCGTACGGGGGCAGAGTCACCACAGACTGTCCAGGCATGTATATAAACGGGGTTGCAGTCGACGGATCTGTGAGCCTTCAGCCTGGTGCCTATATTGCTGAGTTTACAGGCCCTGAACACGGCGACACGATATCTACCCACAGATGCAGGGTTGCGGCGGGAAGTATTAACATACGAGTCGATTTGCTGTATTTAGGATGGGCATAAGCACTGTAGAGGCGGTTATATCTGAGGAGCTGTTTGTGTCGGCGTCTGTATACATGGTGCGGTACTTGGCCCGTGCAACCGCTTTTGAGGGACATGCCGTTGTGACATCAGGAGGTGTGACAGTCACGATACCGCTCAGCGATGCAGTGCTTATGTTCAGCCCAGGAGGGTGTGCAGTTATAGGCGGCAACTGCTGGTATGCGTTTGGACTGCTAGACCTGTCGTCTTTTCAGAGGGATGCAACTGCGGTTGTATCATCTGTCTCTGTAGTTGCCAGGACTGAGGTTGGGGACATAGGCATAGCCGTGGACGAGCTGTCAGTGGAGGTAGTTGGGGGAAGCATATACAGGGTTGAGCTGTATGCGTCTGTCACAGCGCCGCAGAAGGGCTTGGTAAGGATCATCAGGCCACGTTAATTGCAGGCCGCCGTACATCTTTATGTTTAGAGTGGTTAGGAATCCCTACGACGACGTTGTCAAGATACTTCCAAGGCTTGTCAGGTACATCTCTATGTACGTGGTGTTAGACACTGGCACAATAGATGTGTCCGGGGCGTTCATAAGGACGTATACAGATCCGCCGACTATAGTGGTGGGAGGCACCGCGCATATACCTGGAGGCACCATACAGGCGGTGCACGTCAACCTGTACGATGCAGACAACGAGCGTATAAGCGGGTTCATAGGCAGGTTCGATGCGGCTGTGCCTGAGGGCGAGTACGTAATACAGGTAGTTGCCCGCATAGAGACGTCTACATACTTCGAGTCTCCGGCATCTGAGCTGTTGTTGCTTGCGCGGCCTATCAGGGTGTTCGACGAGTACCTGAAGATACCAGTGCTGTATATTGGTAGCGACCGATCGTACCAAGCTGAGACTGTTAGGATAGGCAAAGAGAACGTGGCAGGCGTACTGCTGATTGCAAAAGCGCTTATACCTAGGCGCGCCACCATGTATGAGGCCGATAGGTACTTCACGGGCAACCTAGCTGACGTCGTGTTGCGCAAGCCTGCTAGAGCTGAGCCGTTGCACTACACTTTCGCCGCAACTGTTGCGGATGAGCACGTGATGTCGCCGTTTAGCGGCTACAAGTACTTCCTGTCTCTAGGCGATATGGTGACGGGCATAGGCAGAGCCACATATGGCACCATGGCGCCTGATGTAGCAGGCGACTACTACGTGCTCAACAAGTCTGAGCTGAACCCTAACCTGTACAGGCTGTTTGCGTCGTTTGAGGTGATTGACAGGGAGCGGCTCGGCATCAGGGTGGGAAACAGCATCATAGACATACGCATGGCCGACATAATGAACATGTGGATGGTCGGAGGCATAGATGGTGTACTGTATATTGACGACAGGCCGTTTAAGGTTAAGCTACCGTCTGCAACGGCATCGATCTCGTGGGTAGACTGTCCATCTGGAATGGCCAGGCACGTGTACTGCGACAAGGTCGTGGAGCCACCGCGCTTCAAGTACCTCGTAAAGCTCCCATCTAAAATGATTGCAGAAGTTCCCGCGTGTAAATCCGATTTTGAAAACGCACGTGCAGAATGCAAACGCCGCAACTTAATAGAGCCACGCGACGTAGAGATGTACGGATACTGGTTCATGCCTCCCATTGTTACGTTTCCGTGGGTTGACGTGTATATGCACTATGCAGATACTGCCAGCAGGTTCAAGCTACGCATGTACGTGCCGCTTTACGTGCCGTTTACAGACGGAGTTATCAGATTCGCCTTCACCGGCAGAATCACCGTCAAGGTTCTGCCGCAGTTGGTAGACCCAGATGCCTTCATCAAACATCAAATACACTGGGAGCTGGCCGAACAGGGGGCTCAGGTGTATACGGCAAGCGAGACGATTACTGTTAGATACAGAACGCCTGAGGAGTGCGAAGACATAGTGTCTCAGCAGTCCGACCAGCCAATTCTGTTCTACCGCCCCATGTCTGCAGGCGGCACTTTCGCATGTCCACCGTATATCAGGATACCTGCAATCGAGATACCGATTAGGCGCAACTTCGTGCCGCTTATAATTGAGTACGAGCCTGCTAGAGTTCCACTTAGCGAGATCAAGACTGTTATAGATATGTTCGCCTATGAGGTTGTAACGAGTAAGATAGGCGACCCGACGACGTGCGAGTACCGGTCTGACTGTCTAAACGACTTGGCGGCTGAATGGGTGTACAACGTCGTTGCGCCGCATGAGTGGCTGTACTCAGTGCACATACTGAGGCCCGACGACAGAGGCACGTTTACAGGCTACCTGCCTACTGTGGACGGGGCTTACGTGGCGTACAGCGTTTCTAAGGACATACCTTTTATGGGAGAAAACGTGGATCTGCTTGAGATTCTGGCCAGGGGGGTTCACGTGCCGTATACGTCTGGCGTTGTGCCGTATTTGGCTATAGACGAGGAGTACAGGTTCATACTCGGGCAATGAGCTCCTGGTACGGGTACTTCCAGCTGGATCCGCACCTGATTGCGTCTATCGGATTCAGGCGTAGGTTAAGGTCTGTCGAGGCGTACATAGAAACCGATTCAGAAGTCGTAGGCCCTGTGCAGAGCCGCGCATCTCTGTTTTACAGGCAGATGCGCGGTTGCGGAACCACATGGGTTGTGCACACGCTGTTTTCACTGCCCTCTGCGCTGAACGTCAGGCGCGTGCGCTACGTGTTCAATACTGTTGACGGCCACTCCATCGCCATCGTGCTGTCTTTAGACGTGCGCATGACTGCCGGCACGTATATGCTCATATACACCACTTGCATACGGTCGTTCGATCCGCTACTGATGTCTCTGGTCAGGTAGTATGTCTGTTCAGATAGCCTGCATAGACTATGCCCCAGTGACGCAGGGCAGACAGACCATGCTGATAGACGTGCGCAACCCAGGCGGCGCGCCGCTCAAGCTTGAGGTTCAGTGCAACGACGGGTTCTCAACTCGTATAGACGTCACAGACGGCGTGTATACGGTGGAGAAGACAGACAACGCGCGGTCTGTCAAGTGCTTCGTCAGACTGCTTAAATGCGTGAGAGAGGAGTGCAACACGCTTGTGGAGCGCGCTGTCAGGTACATCTCAAACGCCAGCGATGAGCGAGATCCATCTATGCCGATTGACGGCAACATGGTTACGTATATGGCGTCTGGCGACTACGACGTGGTCAGCCACGAGTGGGCATTTGGCGTATCTGAGTCTGCGGCGCTTATTGTCGGGTTCGAAGCCGATCTGATAATCATGTTCGTAGCAGACCGGCCGCCTATACTGGCGTCTGTATGCGCAGGCCCAAGGTGCACCCCAGTGTTGCACATAGGCACGGGAGACTTGAGCGACCAGTTCTACTGCCACGGCGTGTTCAGAGTCGCCGGCTTGTGCAACATGGGCACCGTATACGCAGGCACAGTCGTGTCTGCATCGGTCGGCGTTGACAGAATTATGAGGATAGCAGAAATCCTCAACAGTCGTGTTCTTGAGTTTGCAAGGCGCACAGGCCACGACCTTGGCGCGTTTACGCTGGGCTCAGGCTCAGTGGTGAGCTTTACCACCACGTTTAGTCACGAAAGCTCGCTAGGCGACGTAGAGATAGCTAGGGATCAGATCGGCGATTTAGATGTGTACTCGGCGTCTGGATACGGCATGGCCACGTTTGCGCTCTCGGTTGTACCAAGCATCAAGGTGCACGTGTTCCCATATTACAACAAGATCATGTTTTCGGCCGTCATATATCGCCTGCACATGTACTACTTGTCCTTCGCATTAAACGAAGAGTACATGTATTGACATGTTGTCGTTTACGCAGTTGCTGTTTGCCAACTGGGCCGGGTACGGCAGATACGGCATGGTGCGGGTGTACATAGACGGCGACTGCGACTACCTGCCAGTGGGAGGATCTGTGTACTACTCCATACCGTTCTTCGCCAATCAGCTTGCCATGGCTTCCGCAATCATCCACGTGTTCAGAGGCTGTAGCGGCGTGTTGCACATATTCGACGCAGACAACGAGGCTCTGATAGCGTCTGTGCCTATGGCGTTCGGCCCAGGCATATACGTGATAGACATACACATAGGCGCTGTGAACGTGTAGATCATGTGGTACCCTACCGTTGACTACAGGTATGATATACACTTCGTTGAGCGGCTTGGCTACGGGTTTGCATTCGGCAAGCTTGTATCGTTTATGTTTCTGCCGCTTAGCTATGTAAAGCGCGGGCTGTCTGGACTGTGGCACGACATATGTAGCTACAACTTCACAACTGTGTATGCCGGTGTTGGTTGCAACGATGAGGAGGATAAGCTGTGCATATACACTACAGACCGTGCTGTGAACCTAACTCTAGACAGCTACAGGCTGTTTGGACGCGGATCTGGCATAGTAGCTAAGTACAAATCGCCATCTGTGATCAGCGCCGGCACGACTGTCACAGGCATACGCGCACATCCAATCGGCGTTTATAATTACTCCGGATGTCCAGTAAGAGTGCGTGTGGTAACGACTGTAGTGCCGGTCAGGTTTGTCGTAAGCAGGAGCACAGACACGCTTGTGTTTGCAAGCATGCTGTCGTACAACAGGGCGTTGCGGTTCTATGAAGAAATTTAGATCAGCGCACCTGCGGCAGGAGGTCTAGACACTCTATTTCGTACTTGCCGCCAGGTGTGTACATCAAGATCTGCTCGGCAGATCTGCTCATCGATTTTCCGTATTTAGGCGTTATCTTTATCATAGACAGGCCCGGATATATAGCGTCTGGGTAATACGGCGATATGTATATGGTGCACCTCCTGCCTCCGCTCACGTCGTAGTTCCATATGCACGACCTGGCGTATATCGTGGATGATATGAACTGCACGTCTGCTGTTAGGTTCAGACCGTCGTCATGCACGAGAGTTACGAAGTTGCCTGGGGCCAGCAGTCCGGCAGGCTGGTGCAACAGTCTGCCGCGTGCATATCTAAACATCGGCATGATGTACCCGCATACGCCGTAGCTCGATACAAGCGTGTAGTCGCTTGTGACGTAGAACGACATGCAACGGTCTAAGTCAGTGTGCAGGTTGATCACGGCGTATGGATATGTGGTGAGTACCGCAAGCACTAGGTTGCCGTTGTACGTCCTGATGTTTCTGTTCTGAAACATCAGCGCGTATGAATATGCGGCGCGTATCGTTTTGGTGTTGTTGCTGTTGTACATCTCGTTCTGCGTCTGCGCGTCTGGGTACAGATCAAGGATGAATGGGTTGAACGGCCCAGTTCTTATCACCATCATATTGGGCAGAGGTGCTCGGCGTATGCTATGTTCTGCGGCGTTACGCACGGTACGTCCACCGTGAAGAACTCATCTACAGTGTGTACGTACTCTATGCGGAACTCGTAGCGACCTGGCTCAAGCGAGACCGGCTCCTGCATTACAATGGTGGCGCCGTATAGGGGAGCATAGTCCCTGTCTATGGCCAGGAAGAAGAAGTTGTGGAGGCTCCACCCGCTTTCCACGGTGATATATCCGTTCAGTATCCACAGCCTGTCAGGCCAGTAGTACACGGCTCCAGCCGACTCCATAGGCACTGTTTCGTACTCGCCGTCGAACACTCCTGAGACGTATCCATACATCTTGTACGGCCTAACCACTTCATACATGTACTGCGAGATGAGGTCGAACAGGTCTCTGCTCACCAGTCTGCCGTATACATACGGCACTCTGTATAAGCTCACATCACGTGATGTGTGCGCACATTAATTGTGAGGCTCACATCATGCGGTGTCTAGGCCTTTATGCGGCAAATATGCTCCGCTCTTAGATAAGATGGTAGACGATTTGGCCAGAAACATAGAGGTAGTGTGTGTATACAAAAAAACGGCAATTCCGTGTGTGGTGGAAATGCAGACTGCAGGTCAGACGCTTAGGCTCCGCGTGTATCATGCGCTCATATGGCACAGCTTCGAGCCTTGGTATCCTATTCACATGCCTTTTACGCCCGTTCCGTTAATAGACGAGGTGTGGATATTAAACACAAAGACGGGGCTGGGCATAAGCTATCAGCTCCAAGACGCGGTGACTATTATGCCAATTGAGCTCGTTATCGACTTACAGCGTTGGCTGTTTTAACATGTCTGCAGTCTTGACGAGCAGGACGTTCAAGGCGCCAATCCCAGCGTACGTATATACCGAAGAGTGTGTCGACGACTACAGCAGATGTTTTCGTTGTGAGCGCGTACCTTTCGGCACATACGACATGTGCATATGTTATCCACACGTCTTGTATCCGTGCAACATAGACTTCTGCGCATCTGGCGGCTTCAGGCTAGAAGACGGCGGAGAGGCCAGGTACATAGTAAACGTGTGGGTGCTTGATAGGGACTACGACGAACCCTGCCATGAGCGTCTCAAGTACCACGGCCTTAAGCCGCTCAATCCGGGATTCTACGTTAAGGCTGTAATAGGCCTAAACCTGCACCACGTTATGGTGTCGGAGCCTGAGGCATAATTAAAGCGGGGATGTGTATTATGCCGTGCCTATCGGTCTAGGCGCCTTTTTCGGCCTGCTCAGCAGGATACCCGGCCTAAGCCGCGTATTTCAGCTTCTAGGCAGGGCGCTTGGGCCTATGGGGGCTATATTCGGTTCAAGCAGACTCGGCGGCACCTTCGGCTCGGTTGTCACTGCCGTTGCGCATATGTTCAGCTCTATGGTGACTGCCGCCTCTAGGGTGGTCAGCAAGGCAGTCGGCAAGATACCTGTGGAGGGCTCTCTCATGTTGCTTCTCTACATCATGGCATGCAACGCAGATTTGATAGTATGCAACAAGCCGGCTGAGATCATACGCAGGCAGATGGCGGACATGATGTATGCCAGCTTGATGAGCGTGGCTGAGGACAGCCTGTACAACCCATCGCCGCCGCCGCCTCCGCCTGAGTATCTGCGCCCACGCATCGTTCCAGCTACTGCAGGAGGGCCGCGGCTTATGTCTTACGTCCCGCTTGCCGGCTTCAGCATCGTCCACGCGTGCCCGTGGATGATGCGCGAAGTGGCCGCGCGTCCTGCGGTCGTGCTGTCTTACTCGCCGTCTGAGACCGTGGTGCTGACCAGGGCCAGCACACACAGCGGCGTTTGACAAATATCCTGGAACTCAGTTTACCCATAGAAAGCGGGTGTGAAACGCCGTTGTTGTTTTAATTCTGAGCTGTTGGCATATGCGTGTCTGCAACCGTTACAGTTCACGAAGACATTGCCTTGGGGATATGGCGACTGTATGCGTCGGGCAGAACCCCTACTGCAAGCGTCAGTCTAAACGGCATAAACTACACGGTCAGCAACGTCACAGTTGACATCAGCGACAGGTCTGTGAGCGTATCTATTACGTTTGACGTAGGCACATCTACAGTAGCTGTAACCACCGTTTCGGCCGCCGTTACAATAGGCAGTTTTGACTTGTTTAGATTCACAGTTAACTGTAGCAATACCATAAACGTGGTCGGCACGACCGTGCTGAATATAAGACAGAGCGTGTATCCGTAGCAGATTAAAAGCACGCATCAGCTACACCTCATGTCTTTGTGCGCCAACGTTTACCCTCCTTCGTCGAGCAACACGCCTAGGGCAGACGCCACTCCGATTCACACGGTTTTTCAAAACTGCGGAGGCCCAAGCGGCTGTCCGGGCTTCGGCATAACGTCTATCAGCGTGGTCGTCCGCGTAGGCTCAGACCAGTACAACGCCTCATCTGCATCTATGACCGTCGATCCATCGAACAGGAAGATCAGGCTGACGTTTCTAGTCGACTTCGGCACAAACACGGTTACGTCTGCAGACGTCAGCGTGTTGGTTGGGTCTGACAGACTGGCCAGGTTCTCAATAAGCGGCATAAGCGCAACTAGACACTCGCTGTTTGAGATCGAGTTCATCTACACGTCTTCGTAATGGTTCTGTTCAGAATCCTAAAGGACGTTGTGCCTACGTCTGTCGACTACAACTTCTCCAAGGACAGGACTTTCTCGGGAACTGTAACGGTGTCTATAGGAGGGCGGCCGTATACGTACGACATGAGCAACGTCAGGACGTCTGTGATCGACACAAGCGATGTATACGCTCGGCTTCAGATAGAGGGGGTGTTTATAGTGCCCCAGCCGTTTGTGCTAAACGCGATAAGCTTCGGCGGAGAGCTGACGAGAGTGTCTCTTGGCGACATAGGGATAAACCTGCCGCTTGGCGGCTACTACGTCAGGGCAGTCATAACGATACAGTCGCCGCAGGAGTTCGATCTCTTTGTGGCTTAACGTTTATATACATGGGAAGTACTAGCAGTCATGTCCCTAAGCTACAACGTGAACGTAGTGACGCGGGTGCAACTGTTCAGGTGCCGCGAAGAGTGCTGTGCTGGCAAAGAGGGTGATGCATTCCGTGAATGCATGAAGGAGATGTGCGACCCAGTGAGGCATCCTGAGTGCGTACAGCCAGTGGAACTGCCGCAGAGCAAGACTAATTAATCTCGATATTTTTTTACTCACGTGTCTGTCACCGTAATTCTTTCCTGGGGCGTTGTGAAATACGGCATAAGACCGCCAGCTCAGGTGGGCATCAGCTTCTGCAACAACGAGGGCACGTGCATGACAGGTAGCGGCAACCTTACGCGCGACACCAACGGGCTGAAGGTGACCGGCACTGTAGACATCACATCTGTGCCGCACAGCGTGGACGTCATAAAAGTCATATACGCAGGATCGAAGATCTTCGAGGTGACCGGGGTCGGCCAGATAATAGACTATACGGGCTCAATCTCGGTGATCATCTCAGAGCAGTGGGTGGTCTCGCTCCCAGTGACTTTCACCATTGAAGGCCCTAGCACGCTCGTTTGGCGGGTGTCAAATGGCCCCATCGCGTTTATGCACATCGTGCGCGGCGTTGACATATCGGATGTAGACGTCGAGTATTACGACGCAGACGGCAGGCTTGTGTATACAGACAGAGATGCGCGCGTTACGCTTATCGCCCCCGACGTCACAGCCTCTATGATTCAGGAGGAGCTTGAGACGTCTGCGTACTCAACAGACAGCGTCAAGATATGCAGGCTGGTTGCCAAGGCTGGGGCCAACACCATATTTGAGGCGTCTGCCACAGAGCAGGTGTACTGCTTCGACATAGTGCCGTCTGTGTCTATAACTATCACCGCCGCGGTGGCGGCTCAGGGCTGATGTCTGCGCTTGCCGTAGATGTATGTCCTTCATCGTTTCTGTCTTATCTGCTTCCACTGCATGAGCAGTATGTGGTTACTGAGTCTGCAGACGTAAAGCCTGCATGTGTCGGCGGCAAGGCGCCGTTTAGGCTGACGCTTCGGATATTCTACGGCGGCGCGCCGTATAACGGCGACGTCACCATATACATAGACGGGGAAGAGCACGCCACGGTTCCGGTGACAGACGGCGTTGTTGATACCGTCATATACGGCGACCCGGGCTTCCGCGAGGTTACAGTATCCACAGCCCAGGGCAACGCAGTAACGTTAATTGGCGTTGAGTTTGCCTGCATATGAGCCTGCTGTACACCCTCATAGAATATCTGCACAACACGTCAGGCTCGTGCACCGTTTACGGCAGTGCCGGGACTTACACAGGCTCTGCCACGATATCGGTATCAGGAGACACGATCAACCTCCTGTGCAACTTCACGCCAGATGCAAACGATACGGTCACAGGCGCAGACTTCAACTTCTCTACATGTCTAGGCGAGCTGGCCCATTCGGCGAGTTTCAACAGACCTGTGGCCGCGGGCTTGGCGCACGTCGTGGTGGTCACCATAAGGGTCTCCAGGGTGTGACGCATGTGCCGATTAGGTACGTATCCAGTTGTGTGTAATCATGTGGTTAAGCATATAAACGCCGTTGACGATTATGGCAACCTGATGCATAACCTTAAAAACTCCTGCGTGTACTATAACTATGATTAATGCTAAGGCAGTTAAGACACTCGACAAGCTCGTTCGGGCAGGCATCGTAAGCGGGTGGTGCATGCGTGAAGATGGGAAGGTCGAGATATATGTTCCGCGTAGATCTGACAAGGTTAATAACGTAGCTTCACAACTGTCTGAGCTTGGGGTTGAGGTGTCTATTGTTGAGGGCGCCGAGTTCAAGCTTATGTAATTTTAATCTGAGCCAGTTTTTTTTGTTCGTGTCCGCCCGGCATTTGTTAAAGCTGATGAGGAATGGCGTAATCAGCGGCTATGTTGTTAGAGATGACTCCTCGCTCAAGCTGTTTGTGCCAGACCTGAACAACATACCGGCTGTACACGCAATGTTCGGCAACGTAGACGTAGAGGTCGGCAGATTTGAGCTGATGTCTATGCCGGTGGAGTCGGGTAACTACGCGCGCGGCTGGTGCATAACTCAGCAGTGTCGGTGCTCGCCGCCGATAGGCGGGTACACGTGCCACCACTGTGCGTCGGTTGACAACCGCAACAGTACCGGCAGTTCTGGGTACATATTTGCGTTGCCGTACAACATAGACGTCGACGGCAACGTGACGGTGGTTAAGGACTACCCATTCGTCGGCAGAGGCTTTAGGACGTTTCTGCAGGCGCTGTTTTGCAGAGTGTTTGACATACCGAGCATATGTTCAAACGTTGGCGTGAACAGATTCGACTTCGCTAAGCTTGACTATTCCGAGGTTCCGCCCGATTTAGGCAGGTATTCAGCAGTCATATTCGCCGGGATAAACAGGGGGCCGTACGCCATTGCGTACCCGCTCAGCAACGTGCCTGAGGAGTACAGGCCGGACAACTTAGTCCACCCATCTCAGGCATCCTCGCTTGAGGCGTATGTGATTCACTGCGACACGTGGGGCGATCAGTGGCGGTGCCCGACCATCAAGCGTAAGTACAGGTACTACGGTAGCGGCGCAATAACTGTATACGCATACGGCACGTACTATACGTTTGCAAACGTGGCGTTTCTCACAGCCACAGACGTTCCGCTTAGGGTTGAGTGTTGCGGCGACACCAAGACCATTACGTGGGCTGTACAGCCTGGATACAGCGGCGGCGTCGTGTTTGAGCGCGCATCTACTTAGTTTTTTAACCCCCGTGCTCGGCTGTTTCAGTGATTGATCCAAACAAGATGCGTGAAGCTTTGGTGCAGAACGTGCTGAAGTCAGTACTGCCGCCGTTTTACGCACAGCCAACATCTATACGCATCACGGTGCCGCCAAACGCCATATCTGTTGTCGAAGACGACAAGCTGGTTGTGCATCTGTGCGACAAGCGCATTGAGTACGATATACCACATGGTGCAAACGTGTACAGGAGGATACTCGAGGGCGGCTTCATCGAGTACATAATTGAGGCGTAATATTTTTAAACCCACCCTTTTTTCATCAGTTATGTCCCGGAAGGTCATAAAGGCGATTGGCTCTCTTGAGTACGTAATGCCTAATGATCTGCGGATCTACGAATCCCCAATTGCAGTGGGCGCAGACAGCAACTACGACGACTTGGTTAAATCAGTCTGCAGACACGGAGTTGTAGAGCCTGTTGTTGCGGTGACAAACAGCAATGAGCCGGGCAAGTTCTACGTGATAGACGGCATACGCAGGGTGAGGGCCGCGCGTATGTGCAACCAAGACAGAGTACCGGTCTACGTGCTCAAGCTCGACCTAGCCAACCCTGAGCACGTGCCTATGATAAATGCGCTATCTATTGTCCTCCGCGCCACCGGCAGGCTGGTTACAGACGATGTGTTAGACATGCGCATCATAGGGCGTTTGGTTCAGTTCATATACTACAACCTCAGCGACGAAGCGCTGACGCAACTCAAGTCCGGCACCATACCGTCTTCTGCCGTGAACATGCTCAGCGATCTAGTCGGTGTATCTACTTCTACTGCATACAGGTGGCTTCAGCGCGTTATGAGCGAACATCCCGAGCTACTGATATCAGTCCTGAAGGCGCGCGGCCTGCTGAAAGACGTCCAGGAGTCCATCCCCGCTGTTGAGCACCGTGTGCAGGAGCAGACGGCGGCGCAGACGGCGCGTGTTGAACACGTTGAGGTTCAGACCCAGCAACAGCAGGCTCCGCCCAGTCCTGTTGTGGTGAAGATCAGTCAGGAGCCTGCCAAGGCTGAGCCTGAGGTCAGGCGTGAGCCCGATGTGATTATATGCGGCGGCCACTCGATCCCAAGGAGCCTCTACGATACTGCGCTTAACGACAGTGAGCTTGGGCCGTTTATGATGGCTTTATGCCGCAAGGGTCTGATAAACAGTGATGTGCTTCAACGACTTTTGAACGAGCCTGACGGCCGCAAGCGGCAGTTCATAGATGAGAACATAAGCGTTATGAGCAACAGGATCAACATACCGATGCCGGCCACTACTATACGCCGCGTCCAGGAGATGGCCGTGAGGTACAGGACGTCTCAGCAAGACGTGTTGGGCAAGCTGGGCATGTTCTTGTACACAGTGGTGCGGATCATCGAAGAAGATGGCTCGGACAAGCCGGTTTTTGCTAAACTTGATGAGGTGAGCAGATATGCGTTTGCTGATATAGAGACACTTAAGCGGGTTCTGCGCGAGTTTATTCTTTTGCTTACCGACTAGTCAATCCCCTTTTTTAAAACGGGATAAGCGAACGTCTTAGCAAAAATTTTTATGTGTGGTAGTTCCATCAACGCATGAAAGTGTTCGGCATACGGGGCACCATTAGGAGGGTCGGCGATAAATATGTCAGCATATACGTCTACGCCGAGTACAGCGAGGAGCTTGCTAAATACGTGGGCAAGCGCATTATCGGGTTAATAGCTGTTGAAGATGCGTAGCTATGGATGAGGTGCGGTACTCGCCCAACTGGATAGTCTACACAGCAGACGGCAAGCCTCTGACCCCGCGCACCTACGAGGACGCTAAGCCTCAAGACGTCTTGGTGGACGAGGTGGTGACGTCGCTGAAGGGGCCATACAGATACGTCATTCTCAGGGCCAGCACTGGTGCCGGCAAGTCTGTGATGATCATGTCGTCGGTCGGCGCCTATATTGCGCGGCCATCTTCGTCTAAGTCACAGCGCCACCGCGGCGTTGTGCTTACCCCAACCAACGCTCTTGCGCTTCAGTACTACGAGGACTTCATGTTGAGAAAATACAGGCTGATCAAAGACGGCATCGCTCTGTCTGTGGCCGTCCTGTTCGGTAAGGATCGCTACAGATGCGCGCTTGATTCGAGATACACTGCGCTTACTGCTAAGTGCAATATGGGATCGTATGCCAAGCGCCTCAGCTGTAGCATGTACAAGCCAGTTGTTACACACGATGTATATACTGCTTTGTCGTCTGCGTTTAAGGTAAACGCCGTTCCTTATGAGTGCGTGTCGGGCACATGCTACTACATAATGCGTAGCGGCACCGGTTGCAGGTACTACGACGACTTGGCGCATTATATAGCGGCATCTATCATAGTGACGAACCCGTGGAAGTACATGACTGAGTTCGAGCGCGGCACGCTCCCCTCTAACTCGGTGGTTGCCATAGATGAGTTCGACGGCGTTTTGCTTTCGATGGTGCCGATGCTTCAGCTCGACCCGCAGTACGTCCAGGCGCTGATATCCAAGTTCAACATGCACAGCAACAAGACAGCGGTCAAGCTACTCGAGGCTGTGCGCAACGTAAACGTAGAGCCGTACGACGTGTTCCACCTGTTTGTAGACTTCATCAACGCGGTGCGCAACGTGGTTTATGCCGAGTTTAAACAGTGCGTAGAGACCAGCGACAATCTATCTGACTGTCTGCGGTATGTTGAGCTTATGCAGGAGGTCAACTCGTATGAGCGCAAGCTGAAGATATCGTTCACATCGATACGGGCGTTCAGGTACAAGAACAAGGTCGTCATAGTGGGCGATCTCAAGTCGTTCTCAAGAACCATGGGGCCTAAGGTGTTGCTCGTCAGTGCCACCCTGCTCCCAGACTCGATCCTGGAGAGGATGGGCATAGACGACTACGTAGTTATTGAGGGGCCTAAGCGCATACGCGGCACCGTATACGCCGTGGTGCCGTCCACTGTCGTGTATGCGTCTAAGACTGCGATTACGTCAGACCCAGAATACGCCGCGGCGTATGCAAACGCGTTTAGAGATGCCGTCAAGCTGGCGATGCATTACAAGCCTACGTTCATCTCGGTGCCTGCGTACTGGATATACGAGCACCCCATGGTAAGGGCGGCCCTCAGCGAAGTACTTGACTTAGACGACGTGCTCGACAAAGACGGCTCGAAGATACTTGAGCTGAGAGACGGGAAGCGCGACGTGGTCATTTCTGCGTTTGCCACCAGAGGCATAGACCTGTCTAACGACAGGTGCAGATCTGTGGTAGTTCCTAAGCTCCCTGTGCCAGATCTGGACAACGCTGAGATACTTGCAAGCGTGTTCGGCGAGAGCAAGTCGGTGCTCAACCTGCTGACCACGGTCAATCTGTACCACACTATTTCCAGAGCAGTTCGCGGAGACGGCGACTGGGCAGTGCTGATATCGCCTGACATACGCACGTATATGTACCTCAAGCGGCTGGAGCGTAGCGGCTACACCCGCGTGGAGTGGTTCAAGGCGCCCATTCCGGCAGATGGCGTCGAGTCTCTGCCTAATGTAGAGTCAGTGGAAAACGGCGTTGTTAAGTTCAAGGTGTCTGACGAGCTGGTACAGCTTATAGAGCAGGGGAACGTCGACGTGTTGCGCGACGAATACGGCATACAGTCCGGCAAGCTCGGCGACGTCCGCGTTTTAGACGAGCAGAGCCAGCAGAACAAGCAAGATTTATAACGACACCAGTTTTTATTTATATGTTCAACGTGGTGACTAAACTGATAGGCAACATTCCGTTTACGGTCGTATCGCCTAACAGGTGTTCAGACGCGAGTAAAGTAATCGTGATCACGCGGAAAGACCTCGCCACTAGGGCGGTGGCCGCCATCATGTCTATCATACGCGCTTGTGAATACTACGTGTACTACAGGCCTGTCAACAGCAACGCTTTGTCGGTGATGAAGCAGATAAGCAATGTGGTCGTCGCAGGTGCGCACTGCTCCGTGGTTATCGATCTGCTTAAGCACGGCTTCAAGGTGTATGTGTTCAGAGTGTCTGAAGACGGCGACATGGTCGAGCTCAGGCTTGTCGAGCGCGTTGATTCTAAGGTCGTGTGGTCTAGGTTGCAACCAGAGAAATCTTTTTAAACCTGTGACTTCAGATATGCATGGCCAAGGGCAAAAAGTCCAGCGCAGAAGACGGCCTAACGGTTGAGTACGTACCCGCATCAGAACTGCCCGAGAGGAGGCAGGTCTACACCGGGGTTAAGAGCATAGATTCCACGTTTCCATTCTACGTGGGCTCTGTGTACGGATTCGCCGGCAAGCCGGGGGCTGGCAAGACGCGGCTCATGTACACCCTTGCGGTAAGCGCGATAGCTCAGTACGGCGGCAACATAGTGATATACGACTACGACAAGTCGTTCAGCAAGCAGTTGCTAGTCCGCATCGGTCAGAAGTTCGGGGTGCAGGACGTGTTGCACAGGACGTATCTGCCCAGGTACGACCTGCTGTACACTGTGGAGTTCTTCAAGTCCATACCTGCTCAGGTGAAGTACCTCATGTCGTCTTCAGATGTGCGCGTCGTCATCATAGACACGATAACTGTCGCCAGGAAGATGCTGTGGCCCGGCAGGGAGCACCTAGCCGAGGCTCAGCAGTACATGGGCCACGTCATAAACAGCCTGAAGTCTATCGGCGGCGATATGCTCGTGCTCATCGGTATTCAGGTGATGCAACGTCCGGATCAGATGGGTCGCATAGAGTACATAGGAGGCCCTACGCTAGGCCACGCAGTCGAGATGTTCATGTTGCGGCACCACCCGCAGAACGAACACATGCGCACACTGATAGCCTACGAGGTGTCTTATCTCGAGTCGGGGCTGGCCGCAACGTTTACCATATGCGACGAGGGCATCTGTTAAGACGTGGCCAGCTCGGCGAGCACGTAGTCAAGCTCTTTTAGGCTGTCCACGTAGTTTATCTTCCAGTGCCTCTCCCTGCTCCACAGCTTGACTCTTTCTCTGGCCTGCCTTTCATACACCGGCACTCTGTCCACCAGGTCTATCAACACGCCGAACTTCTTGTCGCGCCACGGCCTAGTAAGCCTCCCCGGCATCTGTATGACCTCGACTTTGCTCCTCCCGGCGGTTGCGTTTATTATCGACCTTATGCACGGGACGTCGAGCCCCTCGCGGCCTACGGTGGTTATGGCGAATCCATACACTTTCCTGTCTGCCGAGCATATCGCGTCCAGCAACAGGCGGCGTATGTCGGTGTTTATCTCCGAGCTGATCTTGATGAACATGTTGCCGGTTGCTCTGTTGATGAAGTCTATGTGCTCTATCTCCTTGGCGTAGACCATAATCGGCGTGAACCCGTGTTTAGCAAGTAGCTTGGCCACCTCCCCAATGAATTTGGCCCTCTCCTGGTTGAGCCACACTGCGCGTTTGATGTTGTTGTATTCCTTCTTGTTCACCAGCTTGCCGTGGGTCATCTTGACCGGGGTCGGTATCTGGTAGATGTATATCGGCACCAGGTACCCCCGCTCTATCAGCTCGCTGGACAGCACGCGCCTAGGCACTATGTCGCCAGATATCGCGTATATTACCTCGTCCAGCCCCTCCGCGTGGTACGGAGTTGCAGACATAGACAGCATGAACGCATGCGGGAGGTTCTTAGTTATGGCTATCATCATCTGCGCCGGCAGGTGCTGTGCCTCATCGAAGACGAACAGGCCCATTCTGGAGAACGCCTCATACAGCTTGTTGTTCTTGTTCTTCACAGCTCTGTATAGAGATGCGGCTGTGGTCGCCGTGATCGGCTTCAGCTCCTTGCTGTCTCCAGTCCAGACGCCTATGCGCATCCCCATCTTCCTGCACACGTTGACAAACTGCAGGACTAGGTCTGTGGTGAACGCGGCGTATATCACAGGCGCGCCCAGCGAGGCGAAGTGAATGGCCGCGGCGCACCCGATCCACGTCTTGCCTCCGCCGGTGGCCACTTCAACAGTGGCGCACCCGATCTTCCTCATCTGGCTGAGCGCATCGGCCAGCACCTCCTGCTGGTAGTCCCTCAGGTGCTGTGCGTAAAACGGCATGAGCGACGCCTCAAGCCACGGCGCGAACGGCTGTATTCTGTACCCCACCTCTTCAAGCCTTAGGCCGAACCCCCTGGGCACCAGGTACATATCGTCTACACGCTTCCAAAGCCTGTACACTACACGCTTCTGCCTAAACGACGCGATTTGATCCAGCATGTATTCGCTTATCTTGTCTGCCGGTACGCAGTACGCGTTAGGTCTGCACAGCACTGCATCGTACTTCCTGCTTTCAAACGCGCTTAGGGCCTCTGTTATCAGCTTCACAACCTGGGCTTCTACAGGCGCCGTGTAGAGCATATGCACTTAAGCGCTAAGCTTTATTAACTTGTCACATGCATATGCACATGCCGGTAGCCGCTGTGATGGCTCAACGCGTAATTATCAAAGACGATGGCAAAAACTCTCTGACGGTGCTGTATGAACGAGCTTGAGGCAGTCAGGGTTCCAGACGTTGCGTTGATAAACAAGATGTACCTGACCTACCTCCACAGGCGGTACAGGCTGGTGGTCAGGCAGAAGCGCGGCGTTGACTACGATGCCGAATACCAATCAGGCACCGTCACGTATTACTACGTCCCGTACAGAGATGAGCAGTCGCTGGAGCGCATATTCGCCGCCGCCGCGCTGGCACCGTCAGTCCGCGAAGACGTAGACGACGTGGTTGCGCGCGCGCCTAAAAACGCAGTACCAGCTGATATGCGCGGCTTCGTGCAGACAGGTGAGCAGTACTCAGTCGTTCCGCTGTGGGTGGCGTCATCCACAGCGTGGCCCTGGCACATGTACAACGCCGCGGCATCTATCCTGGTCATGGGCGCCGCAAGCGATGAGGTGATCAGGTGGCTTCAGCAGGCGCTGTCTGGCATCGAGCGCGCCAAGTACATATCTGCGCACAAGATCGATGTGTGCGTCGGCGGCGCAGGCGCCGCGGTGTACATCTACCCACCCGTCGATACAACGCTTTCTGAGTTCGTGAACATGTACGTGCGCGGAGACGGCAGGAAGCTGTTTGCCCAGTACGGCCGCGGCGATGCGGAATATACGTCGTGCACCTCAGTCGCAGT